>Ga0208825_1000478_pt1 | contig 38793 bp, 36 predicted proteins | sample AD_UKC113_MetaG_FD_184450 | JGI IMG/M metagenome (GOLD analysis project Ga0208825, IMG submission 184450) | Active sludge microbial communities of municipal wastewater-treating anaerobic digesters from Hong Kong - AD_UKC113_MetaG (SPAdes)... | ecosystem: Engineered > Bioreactor > Anaerobic >... | reverse complement strand
CCGGCCAGACTTTGGCCACAGTAAAGATGTAGGGTAAGGTATGAATGAGGGCATGACTGTCGCTCTTGAAACGTATGTGGTAGCTGCGGTAATTTCTCTTGTCGTTGCAGGAATAATTGTTGTCATTCGCAATCTTTTGTCTGGCAAAAGCAAGAGCTAGTCGTACCGGTTGCGTTTTGGGGGCTCTGTGATCTCTTTTGAACAATGGAAAGACGGTTTCTGCCTGGTTGTGGACGGGAAGCAGATCTTGCATCATTCTTCCTCTTCCCCTGCCATTTTTTTGGCGAGCCCAAAGAAGGGCGTAGGAAAAGAAACGGATTCAACATCGACGGATGGGCAGGGCAGTGGCGCATTTCATATCGAGGCAAGGAATCTTAAATGGAATCCTCTCAAGGTTTCGAGTATTGAAATAGAACATGGTGAGCGGGCCTCTACTCTCAAGTTCAAAGATGTAGAAGCCGGTGCCGGGCTGCGGCTTGAATATCTCCCGTCTCTACTCAAAATGAGTTTCGTATATCCTGCTCCGGAACTCTTGCCCAGGCAAACTACGGACACGGAAACCAAGTCCTCGCGGAGGGAAGCTAAAAAGCTTGCAAAAACGCGTATTAGCGAGGTTGTAGGCTTTCGGATTCTGCTCGATGCTAGTGCAAACGAAAGGCTGTTCGGTCTTGATGGAAATGGGGCACAAAAAGAAGGACGCCTCAACCTCAAAAAAACACAGTTCAGCGTGACGAGCAGGGCAGTTGCGGATTCCAGAGTATTTGCTGACTCTGGTTCCTGGCTCGATGCGCGCTTTTCAGGGAAGCTAAACTGGCGCTTCGAGGTGCGGAAGACGGTGTTTGAGGTTTTGTGGCAAGATAGGACACAGCTTCCTGAACTTGCCATTGGGCTCAATCCCGCACAGGAAATAAGCGCCGAGCTTGGACTCGATCCCGCGCAGGAAATAAGCGCCGGGCAGAGACTCGATCCCGCACAGGAAATAAGTGCCGAGCTTGGACTCGATCCCGCACAGGAAATAAGTGCCGAGCTTGGACTCGATCCCGCGCCGCTCGAGGGGCTTGTAGCCCTTTCCAGGTACGCCGCGGCTGCGCTTGGAGAGGGTGCCAGGAAGGCTGGCCCTATCCTTGTGCAAAGTGGTTCTAGCGGTTCTGCCCGCAACGAATTTTTGCAGATAGACGAGCTTCTCAGAAGGATGCTGTCGCTCAGTTTTTCCGGCGAGGGGCAAATTGCAGTCGTTGCAAACACTATACGCGCCTCTTGGACAGCGTTTAGCGGTTTTTTCATTTTGGAAACGGGAGAGAGCTTGGACATTTCCGCTGACGATGTGGCCTTGGAGAGCTTTCTGCAAGGCTGTGATGACAGGCAGATTCGCAGAGCAGCTATGATTTTTGTGCGCCTGCAGCCTTATCATTTGTTCTGCAGAAGCAGATGGCAAGAAGCTCATGTACCGGAAATTGTTCATCCTGGGGTTTACTATCCGGGGATGCAAGGTCTCTGGAAGCGAAGCGATGAATTCCTGTACGGCCCGGACATTTTGGTAGCCCCCTTCAAAGAGGATAAGGGAAAGGCTCTCTATGGACCACGGGAACTGATCCTGCCCTCCGATGGCTGGGTGCACTTATGGACCTCCAGGGTTTATCCTGAAGGTCAGACGTTTGTAGACACACAAGCCGGCAGACCTGCAGTCTTCTATCGACAGAACAGTGAATTTGCAAGGCTTTTCGACACTATTAGACAAATGTCTACACGACTTTAGGCCCTGTAGACAGACCACTACAAGACACCAAAAATCGCTCGGCGAGAAGACAAGGCCTAAAGAGAGTTGCAAGATTGAGGATCGCGGGCGAGATCGTGGACGACCATGACAACAGCCTGGGCCTCGACAGCCTCTCCGCGACCGACTGCATCCAAGCCCTCTTTGGTCTTGGCCTTGAACGATACCGACTCGAGCTTTAGTCCAAAAATATTTGCCAGGTTTTTGCGAACAAGATCACGATAAGGGCCAAGTTTGGGCTTCTCCAGAATGACGGTGGAATCAAGATTGAGGATTCGCCAGCCCTGTTGTCTGACTAGTTCCGCGGCCCTTCGCGCAAGGCTGCTGGAGTCAGCATCCTGCCATTGTGGGTCATCCGGCGGAAAGTAAGTGCCAATATCGCCTAAGGCACAGGCGCCAAGCATGGCATCGATAAGAGCGTGAAGGAGAACATCTCCATCGGAGTGGCCGAGTTCGCCATAGGGCCAGTCGATGTGCACCCCACCTATCACGAGCGGCCGTCCGCTCACCAACCTGTGGATGTCCCAACCTTGGCCGACGCGCCATAAGGTTGAACTTGTGGAATGGGATCCTTCGGGCAGGTCCTCGCGGTAGGTGATTTTTCGGTTCTTGCGGTCTCCGTGGACGAACGCAACAGGGCCCACATAGGAAGCCCACAACGCGGCATCGTCGGTAAAGAGCCTGCCGTCGGCACGCGCCGCCCGGTTTGCGCGTAACAAGGCACCAAGGGCGAATCCTTGCGGAGTCTGTGCGGCTTTGATGGAGTCGCGGGGCGGATGCCCCGCGACAAACGGGGGCTCGGCCACGACTTTTGGGGTATCGGCAAGGTCACAGAGGGGCACGCAGGCGCCGTGGCGCCGCACAGACTCGACGACGTCGCTAATGGTTTGGGCGGAAACCCATGGCCGGGCGGCGTCATGAATCAGGACAATTGCATTCTCGGCATCAACCTGCGCCCTTGTGGTCAGGTCCTCGAGGATGCACAAGCCATTGTATACCGACTCCTGTCTGGTCTTTCCGCCTTCGCAGAAGAACAGCCCTAATGGTAGGGACCTAGCTCTTTGCGAAACATCCTCCGAAAGTGCAAGCTTCGTGTCGTTTCGCATTTCTTTGGGATGTGTTATCACGACGGCATCCAAGGCCTGAGCCGCTAGAAAGGCATTGAGCGCATGTTCAAGAACAGTTTTTCCCTCAATTTTGACAAATTCCTTCTTGCCATCCCCAAAACGAGCACTTAAACCAGCCGATGTGAGCAAGAGGAACACCTTCCCCTGGATAGGTAAGGTTGGTGGGGAGACCAGCAAGTCTGATGAATTGTCCGAAGAACCGCTCCCGTTCATTTTTTCTGGCTTGGAGCCAACGTTGTCCGGCTCGGGCATACCAATCAGCTCTCCAGGTGTTGGTGAATCAAGTCTGCAATTTCTTCTTTTGGCTTACCGAGCGAATAGGCGATCTCGTCCTGCAAAAGGTTCAGCGCGGAATCGTAGAGTTTTCGCTCCAAAATTGGCAATTCTTTGATCTTCGAGCGGTGATAGAGCGATCTCACCACGGCGGCGATGTCCATAATCGATCCCTTTTTCAGTAGATCGAGATTCATCTGATAGCGAAGTTTCCAGTCTGAAGGTATGGGTGCATAGTCTTCAGAAATGAAAGCAAGGGCCTTTTCTGCCTCGTCCTTGGGGACTATAGCGCGTAAACCCAGGCTATCAGCTTTGTCGACCGGCACCATCACGGTCATATCTGAGAATTCCAGATAAATAATGTAATAGAGAACCTTGGTATCTTTAAAACTTTTTTCCCGGATCTCAAGAATCCTTCCTACGCCCTGGCTCGGATAAACAACTCGCTCGTCAATTCTGAACTGTGTGGTGGGATAGTCATCCATATTCTATGATTATACCAAAAAAAAAGGCCTTGGTCAAAGCGCACACCAAGGTACCTTGCTCAAAAACTCACGCTCTCGTTAGCCCCTAGGGGAGTCGGACCCCTCTTTAAAGATTGAGAATCTTTTGTCCTAACCGATAGACGAAGGGGCCATCTCCCATTCACCGATCCATTCACCGATCAATTATTCCCCAGGAGGGATTCGAACCCCCACAAGCAGATCCAGAGTCTGCGGTGCTACCATTACACAACCGGGGAAAGAAACAAACTCGACACCCTGCAAAACAGGCAGACAACAGGGCAAAAATATCGCTTCAGTGGTACCTTTGTCAAGACCGGCAGAAACTCCCCTTTGGCGTCAGGCCTGGCTTTGCTGGTAGAGCTCCCGCACTGTTAGGGCTTACGACTAGGGTTCCCAACCTGTGCGCCTTATGTCGTACAGCTCAATTTGAGGTCGTTCTTCGCCATTCCAGCGGTTGAGCGACAGCTTAAAAAGCACGTCTACCTTGTCTCGCGCCCTAAACGAAAACTCCTTCTCAAGCCGGCTTGCTCCGTCCCAAAGCAGCGCAGGCCATTTGTACTTGCCAAAATCCAAGGTCAACTTGAGGTGATTGTGCGCCGACTTTCCCACAATTTGGGCATCAGCCATGGAAACATTGCGTGCCAAGAACACAAGCGGTGGGTTCCCTTCTCCAAAAGGTTCAAACGAACAATACTTGTCGTAGAGTTCTGGCGTAAGATATCCGTGAGGCAACTCCGCGTCGATAGTAATTGTCTCTTCGTTAGTGTCGAGCTCGGCCTTGCTGATAAACTCTGTGGTTTGAGCCACAAACGCATCCCAGTTCTCCGCAAGCATGGAAAAACCCGCGGCAGCGTCGTGCCCACCGTAATCGATAAAAAGATCGGCACATTCTGTCAGCATCTCGGTTATGTGAAGGTTGTTTGCCGCCCTCACGGAACCAACTACTGTCCCATCTTCCCTAAAAGCCGCCACAATGGCAGGCACCTTGAACACATTGACTACTCTGGAGGCCAAGAGCCCCGTGATTCCTGATTTGACCTGATCCGAACCAACAAGTACAAAGCGATGGCTGTTGGCCTCATAACTTTCCGAGGCGAGCGGATAAATCGCCTCCCAAACGTCTGTTCCCATCCTGCGACGCTCGGAGTTGGCTTGGATGAGCCCTAATACAGCAGTACCGCGCTTGGCGACATCGTCAGAAATGAGCAAGTCCAGAGCAATCGTTGGCTTACCGATTCTGCCCGCTGCGTTTATAAGTGGAGTAATCTGCCAGGCAATATCGGTAGCGGTCAGGGTTTTGTCCAACTTGAGCGAATTCTTGAGGTCGCGCAGGCCCAGTCTGGGCGCCTTATTGATGGAATCGACACCTCTTTTTACGATGATTCGATTTTCATCCTTGAGCGGCATGAGATCGGCTATTGTGCCCAAGGCCGCAAGTTGCAGATACTCTTCGTCCTTTGAACCGATGAGGCCGGCTTTTTGCATCACAATGCGCTCAAAGAGCGCCAAGAGCACATCGATTTCGGAGACGGGCACTTCGCTATAAGTTTGAAGATCCAAGAGCCTGCCTATTGCATCGAGCGACTCAGGACCAAGCGAGGCATCCAGGCATCCTACGTCGCCAGCAATATCGTAGCTTTCGATATCGACGGATTTTCCAAAAAGCTGCTTGCTGAGAGCATTCTGCTGGCTTCTGTGCCAGACAAAGATGGCCCTTCCCTGCAAAAAACCTGCCAGCTCTTGGAGTACGCTGGATAATTCCGACTTTGTCGCATCATGCGCTACTGTTTTGGAAAATCGGGCTTTGGGTACAAGATTGTGTATTCTTATTGCTTCGATCCTGCAGACACTATTTCCGTCGTTTCCACGGAATTCAGAGAAATTCAGCAGGGCGACAGGTTGTTTGTAAAAACCCGACTGGGCAAAACGCAAGGCCCAGGAGAGTTTATAGGCGACGCCAGCACCCGCGAGGTCCCGAAATGGGTAGCCGCAATCGGGGATTTTGGGGTCAATCACGGCAAGTGCTTTGGGCAAGTCTCCAAATTGAGGCTTGTGATGGTCACAAACGATTGTGTCGATGCCCAGATCGCGGGCGTGCTCGATTTCTTTGTAGTTCGAGACACCACAGTCCACCGTCACAATCAATGTGCCACCTTCCCGTGCAAAATCGTCTACCGCCGCCACCGATAGTCCATAAGGTTCCTCGCCTTCTGGAACACGATAGCTTGCTTCGATGCCCAATTCTTGTAGAGTATCTAAGAGCAATGCAGTGGACGTTACGCCATCGGCATCGCTGTCTCCGAATATCAGGACCTTTTCCTTCTCTTCCGCGGCAAGCAAGATCCGATCCACCGCGTCTTCCATCGAATTGAATAGAAATGGATTACGCAAATACCATAGATCGTCTTTTAGAAAGTACAGCAACTGTAAAGGAGCAGTAATCTTGCGCCGGGCGAAGATCGATGCATCCAAGAGATCGATGCCGTAGTTTTTTGCCAGCTCCCGGACTTCGTTCTGATTCAGGTCCTGCTTGTTCCACTTCATGATGCGGAGATTTCCTCGAGAATAAGCGGAGTTGGGGCAGGCTTTTCTACCCCTATCGTGACAGCCGTATTGGAAAGCTCGAGCGCAGGCAACAGTGATGCTTCGTCTTTTCCGTAAACTTCGGCAATAACGTCGTCTTTATTCACTCTGTCTCCTCGCACTTTTCTAAAGATAAAACCGACGTCTGGACTCACCTTGTCGCTCGTTGTATTGCGGCCCACACCAAGATAGACACCGGCCAAACCAATTTTCCATGCGTCGATAGACTGAATGTACCCGTCTTGCGCCGCCCGCAGCACTGTTTTGTGGCTGGACCGGTATTTTCCACGCAAGTTGAGGAGTTGTTGAACGTCTCCGCCCTGTCTTGCCACGTTAGCGAGGAAGAGCTCGCGCGCTTTTCCCGAGGCGACTGCCTCCTTGCAACGTTTTTCGCCTTCTTCCACCGAGGGGACAAGGTTCGCCGTAACCAACATCCAACCGCCCAACCGGTAGGTAAGCTCCATAACGTCAGCCGGGCCGTGATTTTCCAGACAGTCCAGAGCTTCTTCTACTTCGAAGAAATTGCCGACCGTCAGCCCCAAAGGCTCCGACATGTCGGTTATGACCGCGACCACCTTCTTGCCCATGGAAGAACCTGTGTCTACAAGGCTTCGTGCCAGCGCTTTGGCGTCAGCAAGGGTCTTCATAAATGCCCCAGGCCCACATTTTACGTCGAGCACAAGCGACTGGGCGCCTTCCGCGACCTTTTTGGAAAGAATCGATGCAGTGATAAGAGGAATGGACTCGACCGTAGCCGTGACATCCCGCAAAGCGTAAAGCTTTTTGTCAGCAGGAACTATTTTTGCGGTTTGGCCGGTCATGGCAAAGCCTTCTTGCTCCAGCCCCTGTCGGAACTGAGCCTGAGAAAGGGTGGCATTATAACCAGGAATCGATTCAAGCTTGTCCAATGTGCCGCCCGTGTGTCCAAGAGCCCTGCCGGACATCATGGGGACCTTTGCGCCGCAAGCCGCAACAATCGGTGCCAAAGGCAAGGAAATCTTGTCACCTACGCCGCCTGTAGAATGCTTGTCCACAAAAGGCCCAGGAATGCCGGATAAATCCATAACCTCTCCAGAGTTGAGCATGTGGGTAGTCAGTGATGCAGTTTCTTCCGGCGTCATGCCTTTAAAGAAAATAGCCATAAGGAGGGCAGATACCTGATAGTCAGGAATTTCACCTGCGACATAGCCTTCTATGACAAAACGTATCTCTTCGTCGCTCAGTTCCAGCCCTGAGCGTTTTTTCATGATAATGTCGACAACTCGCATAAGTTCCTCTAAAGTCTCATTCTAGTGACGTGTGTAACGCACGAGTATACTTCAAATCTTGTGTTTTAAAAAGGTACTCCACTTCTTTTTGTTTGTGTGGCCGAGTGCCTCGCACAGATTGCCGCAAAGGTCTCTTTATGCCTTTAGGGTGAGCAGAGATCCTTCTGCGGCACTCTGCGCAAGGCTAAATACAATGCGCTTTGTTTTCTTTGCGAGTTCTTCATTTATCGAAGGCAGATTTAGGAGCCCACACTGATCCACTGCAGACAGATTTCTTATCCCTTCAAACCCCTGGTAACTAAAAAGCTCCAGAAGGTGCTGCAAATCAACATCGACCGGTACAAGACGCTCCGGACGGTCAGTATAGTGCGGATGCTCAAACTGGCCGGTGTTCGTCGAGTTTCTGTTGTAGGAGTCTGCACAGTCGCTGCAGACAAAGCCTATGCGGTCTTCCGAGTACCAGAACAGTGGACTGCTGTGCCCGGATCTTTCCGGTTCCCGGTCACACGCAATGCAACTGGTGAGATCTGGTTCTAAGCCTAAAATTGCGAGCATTCGCCAAAGGAAACAGCACAAAACCATGTCTGCCATAGAGTCGTCGGCATTCTGTAGAAGATGAAAGGCTGTAAGCGCATCGGACATGACTGCGTGGTATTCTCCGCCACATGCAGAAGTCTTTAGGATAAACTCCGCTACCACCTCTGCAGACAAAAGCCTTTCGTAGGTTTCCCGCAAACCGGGGAAGGATTCGATAATGGCAAGATCATTGAGTTTTTTATAATTCTTTATGTTATCTGAATATATAAATACCTTTGCAAAAACGAATGGCGATGCCAGCGATCGGAGTGTGCTCTTTGCGCCGCCAAAGACAAAAACGTCAATCAAACCTTGTTCTGCGGTTAGAATGTTAACTATCCTCGATCCAGAAAGCCCTTCTTTTGCATGCAGGAGAAGTCCGTCGCAGCTTTGGTTCCTTTCTGCCATTTGGCGCTCTTATTGATCGTCGACAATCCACCATCTAAAGCCGTCGTCGGTGTCGTGCCTTACATAGCGGTCTCTGCGTGCCACTTGGATTCTTTCTGTTTCAGCCCGCTTATAGTGGCGGGACCAAAGCCAAGAAACAATGAAGCCGGCAATATGAGCAGTATAGGCAGTACCGCTGGATAGGCCTTCTGCAAGCTCGCTAAAGACCTGCAATACAAACCAGGAAGCAATCACAATCCAGGCGGAAAAGGTCGTCGGAATAAAGTTAAAGAGCAAAACAACGACCCGGTTTCCAGGGAAAAGCACAAGATAGGATGCCAGAATCCCTGATACTGCTGCAGAAGCGCCAAGCAAGGGCACCTGTGCGGCGGCTCCACCGGCCAGAATAGATGCCAAGACGTGTACAAGGACTCCGAATGTTCCAGACAGCAGGTATAAAAGGATATAGCGCCTTTTGCCAATTCTGCACTCGACATTATCGCCAAAAATGCCCAAGTAGAGCATATTGCCCGCGATATGACTCAGAGAAGCATGAGCAAATTGGCAGGTAATCAGCGTCCAGAGCCTTTGTCCAGCCGCAATTTCCTCAGGAACGACCGATAAGGCCAAGGTAACCGAATCGTTGAGTCCAAATTCCTGAATAAATACGAAAACGAAGATGTTGATAAGTATGATGGCCCATGTTATGTACGCGTGTCCGCGTCCACGTCCGCGCCAATTGTCATCGGCAACTGGAATCATGCACTGCTCCTACTAAAGGCACAAAAAACTACACACACTATACCATAGGATACAGGAAACAGGCAGAACAATGCAATTAGAATGCGATTGAAAGGCTCGTAATAGTTGTGATAAGAATGAACAATGATAAAAGCTATTCTCTTTGACCTCGACAATACGCTGTATTCGGAAACCAATGGCCTGGAAGCCCGCGTGCTTGAGCGCATGAACAGATTCGTCGCCGATTTTCTCATGATGCCCTTAGATGAAACTGCCGTGGTGCGGCGCGAAGGGTCCCGCCGATACGGTACTACTTTGGAGTGGCTCATGGCGGAGAAAGGTTTTAAAGATCCGGAAGCGTACTTTAGGGCAGTACACCCAGAAGACGAGATCGAAGGTTTAGCTCCCGACCCGCAGCTCAAGTGGCTTTTGGAGTCACTGCCTTACGAAAAAGCAATCCTGACGAATTCTCCAAGTGAGCATGCAGAGCGAGTGCTAAAGGCTCTCGGTGTGGAGCAATATTTTCTCAGCATTACAGATATTCGCTCTAACGGCCTAAAAGGCAAACCTCATGCTGAGGCTTATTTCAGGGCACTTGAAGAAAACAATTTCGATCTTGATACCACGGTTTACGTTGACGACCTACCCAAGTATGTCAAAGGCTATATGGACCTGGGCGGCAAGGCCATTCTGAAGGACGAAGCCAATAGATATGAGGATTCGGGCGTAAAAAGAATCCATGCGCTCGAGGACCTGCCGGCAATTATAGAAGTCCTCAATGCAAGTCCTTCCAGTCGCCTTGCCGCCGCCTGCTCAAAGAGCCAAGAATAAGCGCTACAAGCGACGCGGCATAGGGAATAGCAAGAACGAATTCGCTTGGTACTTGCAAAAAGCCTTGTGCGTAATTAGAAAAGCCCTCTGCCAGGGCAAAAATAAAACAGGCGAGCATTATCCGTCCGGGCCTGCGGCTCCCCAAATAAATCGCCACCAGCGCAATCCACCCCCGCCCTGAGCTGATATTCGGCACATAGGCAGAAAGCGGCAGCGACAGACACGCCCCCGCCGCCCCGCTCGACGCCCCCGCCACCACGGCCGCCACAATCTGGTAGTTTTCCGGCTTTCTGCCTATGTCGCGCAACGCCTCCGGTTGGGAGCCGCAGGCCCTTATTCGTCTGCCTACCGGTGTCTTGTAGAGCACGACCCAAGCTGCTAGCACGGTCAGCCAGGAAACATAGACTAAAACGCTGTGCGAAAAAAATGCCTGCCCTAAAAAGGGAACCGCGGCCATGGTTCTGGAGAAAGGATGCATGAGTGTCGGCAAAGTAAAGCTTAAGACACTCTTCGTGCCGAAAAAATGCTGAGAAAGCACAGGTAACAGACCGGCCACCAGGAGATTCGTTCCCAGCCCTGTAATAAAGATATTCGCCTTGAGCCCGAGCGTCGCCTTGGCGCTAACCCATGCCAGGGTCGCGCTTACAAAGGCCGCCAGACACAAGCCTGCTATCACACTGTGTAACGAAGCTGCGGCGACTATGCCCACAAAGGCGCCGAGCATCATGTAGCCTTCCAAAGCGATGCTCAAAGCCCCTGAAAGTTCCGTAAAAAGGCCACCCATTGCAGCAAAAAGCAAAGGTGTCATTGCCTCCAATGCATTGCCAGTCAGTATAGTTGCGAGGTTCATAAAGTTCATTGTTGAGGCCCTTGGGCGGCTTTTGTAGCCGCTTCTTCAGCGGCTCTTGCTTTTCCACAGCGCCACCAGTTGTGTACTCCGAAAGCGCGCGGCAAGGTTGTGGCCGTAATGAGGAAGAATACAAGCGCCTGCGCTATCGTCACAAGCTCCGTGCTGACATTGGACCCCATCATTGCGCTTTTTGAGCCTGCGTCCAAATAGGCGAAAAACAGGGCGGAAGGAACAAGAGCCACTGGATTGTTGTTTGCAATCAGTGCAACCGCAATTGCGTCCCATCCGACGCCTGCAGAAAAACCCTGTATCGTTTTCAGATATGTACTAAAAATCATAACGCCACCGGCGAGCGCATGAAGCGCCCCCGATACGACAAGCGGAATTACCGAGTAAACATCGCCGTTGATCCCTGCATACCGCGCAAATTCCTTATTAGCGCCTGACACTTTAAGTTCGAATCCAAAACTTGTCCTGTCCAGGACGAGCTTCCCGAGCATCACCAGCAGAAGTGTCCAGAAAATGGACACCGAGAGATCCGACGGTGGCAGAATCTTCGCAAAACCAAAAGCAGAGGGCAAGGTCTTAGTGGCCTGAAAATTGCTGTTCGGATCCTTGAGCGGCCCCGCGAGGAGATAGTCTACTACAAATACCACGAGCGACGACGCAAGAAACGACGATATCATCTCGTCTACTCTGAGGCGCCTTTTGAGCATCCCTGAAAAACCACCTACGAGCCCACCTGTCAACGCCGCTGCAAAAAGCGCTACCAGGCGAACTGTCAGAACATCTTGAGCTCCTTGCCCTTGCGCTTTGAGAGCAACAACTGTCGCCACAAGAGCCCCAGCATACACTTGCCCTTCTCCACCCAGATTGAAGTTGTGCGATGCGAAGGCGAAGGCCGCACCCAAACCTGCAATCATGAGCGGCACTGCATAGGAGAGCATGTTGCCAAAGAAGTATACGTTTGCAAAGGGAACCACAAAGAAGAGCTTGAGCGAATCAAGAAAAGCATTGGAAAACAGCAGCAGCAGCACAACGATACAGAGGATTGATGCTCCAAGTGCGAGCAGGGTGATTCTGGTGCGCTGCCAAAATGACTTGAGCGTCATCTGTGCCGGGCGCACCTTGATAAATCCGGATCCCTTGCGTTCAGCGCTGTGCATTTTATCTGCCCTACCCATTTTACCTGGACATCCTTTGGCTTTGTACCGCGTTTGAGCCGGCACTGCCCAGGCCGAGCATGAGTGCACCCAGTTTTTCTTTGGTTATCTTTCCGTCGTTTTGTAAGTCGCCTGCGACTCTACCTCGATGCAACACGATTATTCTGTCGCTAAGGGTCAAGATCTCGTCCAGATTTGACGACAGCAGTGCAATTGCACTGCCGCTCGCGCACATTTTTGCAATACGGGCATACAAGAAGTCGGTGGAAGTAATATCAAGCCCAGCAGAAGGATCACAGAGGATACAAAGCGGTGCAAATGGCCAAGAGAGTTCCCGCGCCAGGATGGCCTTTTGGATGGTTCCTCCGGAAAGCTCGCCGATCGGGCCTGCCGCCCGAACGTGTACACCGAAATCCTCCAGCATACGCTGCGTGATTTCGCGCGCTAGCTGTCTATTGGCAAAGCCATGTGGAAAAAAGCGCTTTCTATCGAGCGCGATGAAGTTTTCTTCGACGGACAAACGGTCGCAGACTCCGCGCCGCATTCTGTCGGAAGGAACGTAGGCGATACCTTCAGGGTTCCATGGTGCCTGGCGAAGCTCAGGGTAAAGGGGGTAGGGTTTTCCACAAAAACGCAAGTTTCCGGAACTGGGGCGCTCAAACCCGCCCAGAACGTCCTCCAGGAGCTCCAATCCATTGCCAGAAAGTGCACAGATTCCGCAGATTTCACCCCTGTGAATGGAAAAGGACACATCCTCAAGTTGTGGTGTTCTTGAATGTCGGGAGCGCACGCTGATCCTGTCGACTTCCAGTGTCTTTGTACTATCAAGGTTGTGAGCAGAGATTCTGCCGGTACAAAACTCAGGCTGCTCAGGCTGTAAAGGCTGTATAGATGTTTCTTCCGGTTTGGCGGTTCGACCAATTGCGTCGGTTGTGTCAGGCGAGTCGGTGCCCATGATGAGGCGCGCAAGGCGTGTTTCGTCCACCGTACGCGCATCGTACTGACCCACTGTTTTGCCATGTCGCATTACGGTGATCTGATCGGCCAGTGCGAGCACCTCTCTTGGTTTATGCGTAATAATGAGAATGGTAAAACCTTTGGCTTTGAGATGCCTCAAGACATCGAACAAAGACTGAATTTCCTGCTCCGCCAGCACGGAAGTGGGCTCGTCCAGTATGAGAATCTCCCGATTCCTAAAAATCTGGCGCAAAATCTCGATTTGTTGATGGGCGCCTGCGCCCAGGCTGCCAACAAGCGCCGAGGGTTCGAGATCGAAACCAAGCTCTTCGCAAAGTGCGACCACTTTGGCGCGCACGACCTCTTCATCGACAAAAATCCTGCTCTTGCGCGGTTCAAAGCCGAAGGCTATGTTCTGTTCAACGGTAAAATCCGGGATAATCAAGGGGTGCTGATGCACCATGCCAATGCCATACTGGCCAGCTACCGCTGGAGTCTTGAAAACTACAGGCTTGTCGTCGATCACAATTGAGCCTGAGTCTGGATGTTCTTGCCCGGCCAGGATGCGCATGAGTGTGGTTTTGCCAGCGCCATTCTCTCCCACGACAGCGTGGATTGTTCCTCGGGCCAAGCACAGCGTGGCCCCATCGTTAGCCTGTACGCCGCTCGTCGGGTAGAATTTGCTAATGTTTTTTAGACAGACCGTTTGCACCTGTGCGCCGCCTCGTGCCGAGTTTGTTCTTCGACTTAGATTTGTGCTAGATTTGTGGCACAGGTAACACGATTTTCCCTGATTTTATGTCGCGAATCGCGGCGGCAAGTTTGTTCCTGATAGCCACGGGCACCTTTACAAGGTAGTTCGGATTCGTATCGAGAAACTCCACATAACCTTCTTTTATTCCAACCACATCGGCCTTGCCAAAGGGGAGTTTCCCTTGAGCCGCTTGCTTTAAGCAGTTGTAGGCCAATTCTTCCTGTTTGAGGATGGTGCAACCGAGAATTGTTCCTGGTGCGCGCGCATACTCGTCGTTATCGAAGAATACGAGGTAAGTACCTGCTTCTTGAGCCGCCTTTATAACGCCCTGGCTGCCCGACCCGCAGATCGGGAGGATGACATCCACACCCGCCTCGATCATGCTGCGGGCAAGTTCCGCAGCCTTGGTAGCGTCGAACCAATTGCCCAAGACTCGCACATCGACCTGAAATGCCGGATCCACTGCCTTCAGGCCTTTTTCGAAGCCGGGAATGATGAGCTTGTCCATGGCCGGGTAGTGCTGGCCGATGATCATGCCAACTTTTTTGTCGGCATTGGTGCCAGGCATCTTACTCGTTGAGAGCATACCGGCGAGGTAGCCGGTGACATAGCCCTGCTCGATCTGATTATAGAGCACGGTGTAGAGATTGGGGTTTCCAGCAAAGCTTCCGTCCAAACAGATGAATTTCTGCTTTGGAAAGAGCTTGCCCGTCACGTTGATAAGGTCCGGCAGCGAAGGGTTCGATGTTATGACATAGTCATAATTACCTGTAGCAACAAAACTTGTGAGCTTTTCCTGCCATTCTGCCTGATTGTATCCTGCTTCGAACACCTTGATATCGGTACCGGGATTGTCCTTGGCAAAGCGCTGTGCGCCCTTTATGAGGTTTTCGTAATTGGGACTGCCTTCGCTCACTCCCGGGATAAAGACGCCAATTTTGAGGGGCTTGGGAGCCGCAGCGAGTGGAGTAGTCATGGCGAATTGAGCAGCCAACACGGCAAGTGCCAGCAGAAGGGACTTATTTTTCTTCATGGTGACTCCTCGTACGACCGCGAAACCCGGGTGTAGAGATGCAAAATACGCAAAAGTAACAAAAAGAATACAAAAGTTTCAAGTTACGTGGCCAAAAACTTACGTAAGATTCATGATATCATATTCCCAAGTTTGTTCAAGTGGGATATGATAAAAACGTGACGAAATCGTATTCGGAAAGCCTGAAGATAGGCGACCTCGCCGCCATGTTTGGTACCACGGTCAGGACCATTCGCTATTACGAGGAGCTCGGCCTTTTGCGCTCGGACGACCGATCCGAAGGGCTGCACCGTCGCTACCCGCTTGTCAATATCATCTATCTTAAGCGCATTCGTCAGCTCAAAACCTATGGCCTCAGCCTGGGCGAGATCAAAGAGTTCTTCGACCTTGCCGAGCAGGATCCCTCGGGCGAAAAGTGTAGGGCTTTGCTGATTCAAAAAAACAAAGAAAAAATCGAGGCACAAAGGGCAGTGCTTCTGGAAGCTCAGGCAAGGATCGAGGCGCTGCAGGCAGAAACTCAAATGCTTGAGACTACGAGCCAGTTTTTCGGTTGCCCGGGCAGCGAATGCAGGGATTGCGGCATTGGGGAGTACTGTGAACAAAATGAGCAGAATAATTCTGGCAATTGACATTGGAACGACGAGCGCCAAGGCGGCGCTTTTTGACAGCGAAGCGAGCTGTTCAGCGCTCGCCAAGGCCGATATTCCAACACTCCACTTAGAAGATCCGGTGTGTCATGAAGTGGCTCCTTCTGCTTGGGAGATGGCAGTGGCATCCATGGCCTGGGACCTTGCCGGCGACGACCCGGCAGGCTTTCGTTCCATCGAAGCGGTTGTTGTAAGCGGCAATGGACCTACGATTGTTCCGATAGACGCGAATGGCAAACCGCTCTGGAATGCGCTGACATGGATGGACAGGCGAGCTTCTGCCGAGGCGGCTGACGCCGGGCGGGCGTTGGGGCGTCAGATTGACCCGGAATACAATCTGCCCAAGATTCTCTGGTTTCGGGAACACAAGCCGGATGTCTACGAAAAAACGCGGCTTTTCGTTTCTTGTCCGGAATACATCTGTGGCAGGCTCTCTGGTAGGTGGACAACCTTTTTGCCGGCGCAGGGCTTCGAGGAAATTATCTGGGACGACGAAGCGCTCGAGGCGTTGAAGCTGGACAAGGAGAAGTTTCCGCCTTTTGCAAAGCCGGGTGAGCGCCTTGGTGTGGTAACGGCGGAAGGAGAAGACCTTTTTGGCCTACCCGAAGGGGTAAGTGTGATTGCGGCGGGGCCGGATTTTGTTGCCTCGCTTTTGGGAACCGATACAACGCGGCCAGGCCGCGCGTGCGACCGCAGTGGCACTTCGGAAGGCATAAACTTGTGTACTGACAAGGCCATGCCAAAAGACGACAGGCTGCTTTTCATGCCGCACGTCATAAGCCCTTACCGCAACATCTCGGGGGTCATTTCCACGAGCGGAGAAGCGCTCAACTGGTTTAGGCGCACTTTGGGAGTAAACACCGGAGCCGGGACCGGCCTGGGAGCCACCCTGGAGAGCTACGAGGCCTTGTTTGCGCAAGCTGCGCGCGCCGCAGCGGGCGCCGACAAGCTGCTTTTTTTGCCTTACCTCGCGGGGGAGCGGGCGCCGATCTGGAACCCGGACGCGCGCGGCGTGTTTTTCGGCCTGACCTTGCGTCATGGGCACGCCGAAATGGCCCGCGCGGTACTGGAGTCTACGGCTTTTGCCATGAGGGATGTCATCGATGTCATGGAAAGCCTCGGTGCAAAGGTGTCGGACTTGCGGGTTACAGGACGTTCTTCGCGCAATCCCGTGTGGAACCAGATTAAGGCTGACATCACTGGCAAACCGGTTCTGGCGCCTCGATTTTCCGACGCCGAGCTCCTTGGAGACTTGAGCATCGCACTTTATTCGTTGGAGGGGGGTGGATCTGTTGAGAGCGGCGGCCCCACCGATGACGGTGTGGACGTTAATTCTCTTGTGGACCTGACGGCAAGAATAGCGCGTATTGAACGCATTTTTGAACCAGACAGCACCAAGACTAAGCTCTACGACGATCTTTTCGGCGTCTATCGGCAAACCTATAAAGCGCTTATGCCTGCATTTGTATCGCTCAAAAATGCCGGTGCGCCCCTTGACCCTTTGGAGCGTAACATCTAACTTTACTAGAGAAAAATAGGAGTATATGTATGCCCGAAACGCATGTCGTTGTTAACCTTTCCAATCGTCACATTCATGTGACCAAAGAAGACCTCGAAGTTCTTTTCGGCAAGGGCCACAGCCTTACCAAGACCAAAGACCTTATCCAGCCCGGACAATTCGCTTGTGCAGAGACAGTCACCATCAAAGGGCCAAAGGGCTCTATCGAGGGTGTTCGTATTCTTGGGCCAGAGCGCAAAGAGACGCAGTGCGAAATCCTTGCAAGCGATATCTTCAAACTCGGTGTTCCCGGCTGCCCTGTGCGCGAATCTGGAGACTTGGAGGGCAGTTTCCCCTTTGAAGTGATCGGACCAGCAGGTTCTTTAAAAAAAGAGCGCGGTCTTATTATCGCAAAGCGGCACATTCATTTTAGCCCGGACGACGCAAAGCGCTTTGGGGTCCTGGACAAACAGGTTGTGGCAATCAAAGTGGGAACAGAAAGGGCGGCCATTTTCCTGAATGTCGTGTGCAGGGTTGCAGGCAATTATGCCCTGGAGTGCCATATCGATTTTGACGAAGGCAATGCCGTCGGTGTGTCTTCCGGCGTTATGGGCGAGATTGTCGACGTCCAAGAATAGCGGGGCGCGGCTAGGTCGAATAATTCGACAAATCGAGTAATGCAATGAATAAAGTCATTTTGAAGGCGCAGGATCTGGATGGTTACCTCACGCAGGAAGACAACAAACGCATAGCCACTATGGATGCGCTCTATCGCGAGGCCATGGTTTCGTTCAACATTTTGAACACCAGTAAGTCCAAACAGGAAGCCAAAAAAGAAGAGTCTCGGCTTATCGATCTTTATAACCAGATGGGAAGCTTCATGCAGGATATCTGCAAGAGCGAACCGCGCATCCAGGTCTATTCCTTCGTAAGCCCTCAGGAGAATCATGGCGAGGCTTCGAGACTTATTGCAAAGCTGCGCGATATCAATACCGGCCGCAATGAATTCGTGTACTACATTCAGCGCGCCTTTGAAATGCTCTTTAATCTTGCCTATAGTGCCAAAACTTCGCAGAAAAATTACCTCATTGTAAAGACGCCTGTCACAGTGCCAGTCCAGAACTATGCGGTGCATAAGATCCCCAATCTGGATGATCAACTTTCCAATACCGTCATGTGCGTTATGCTCCGCGGGGCGTTGCTCCCGTCTATGATCATCTCTAAGGAGATTCAAGAGTACTCTTCTACGGGGTATTTGACGCCTTTTGCGCTTTTCAAGATCAAGCGTGACGACACTAAGAGCGAAGACACGATGGAGTATGTTCTGGACTTAGAGAGATCGTACTTCAATCTTGAGGACCTAGACGGCAAAGATCTGCTTTTTGCCGATCCGATGAATGCCACTGGTGGTTCGCTCGTGACCATCGTCAAGTTTCTGCAGAACAATGGCGTGAAGCCGAAGTCCATCAAATTTTTCAACGTGATTTCTGCGCTTAAAGGGAGCCTGCGCGTGGTGCGCGCAGTAGAGAATATCACGATCTACACGCTATGGATGGATCCGTCCCTAAACGAAAGCGCCTATATCATGCCAGGGCTTGGGGATGCAGGCGACCGCATCAATGGTAAGGACGAGGACGAGCATCCGCGCGACATGCTGAGGCTTGTGGCCGACTATGGTACGAACATCACAGGGCTTTATAGGTCCCAGATCCGCGTTATAGAAGAGACAGTTTTGCACCGCTAGGTCTCTGTTGTGGCTAAGTGTCTCTTGTGGTTTAGAATCAGTAATTGAAAGGTATTCATGCGGTATTTCGTCTTTTGTAAAGATCAGCTCATTGTTCCGATGCCTCTTGAAAGTGACTTGCAAAAGGGTAGTTCTCAGGGAAGTGCCGGGAAGGGCGAGCCCTATCTCGACACTTTGGTTCTAACTTGGCAAGGCTTCCCGGATTGGCAAGGTTTTCCAGGAGACGATCCTGTGGATGTCCTAAAGCTTGCCCACAGGGTTCATTTCAGGTTTGAAAACGAAGAATACTGTGTTTTGTCTCTGGATCAGGCTGAAGAAGGGCACTTTAAGAAGTTAGCTCACATAAAAGTGCGCGAATTAATTGGCACATTGGACTCAAAGTCCATGGCGCTTGTCATTAGGGCCATGGCCTACGCCAACTGGTCGCTAGTTTCCAACTTCTGCGGTGCCTGTGGTTCTCCCTTACAGGAAGGCGAGGGCGAAGAGCATCTGGCAAAGGTCTGCAGTACCTGCGGGCGCGTTTTTTTCCCGCGCATGTCGCCTGCGGTGATCGTACTCATCCATAAGGAAGACCGGATATTGCTTGCCCATAACCTTTCATTTCCCGATGGCCGCTATGGTTTGATAGCAGGCTTTGTGGAGCTGGGTGAAACCTTCGAACAGACGGTGCACCGAGAAGTAATGGAGGAAGCAGGGATAGAGATTTATGAGCCGCGGTATGTCCGCTCTCAACCGTGGCCATTCCCAGATTCCCTTATGGTAGCCTTTGAGGCCGACTGGAAGGCAGGGGAGCCGCGCCCTGACGGGAAAGAAATAGGTGCCCTGGGCTGGTTTAAGCTGGACGAGCTTCCCAATATTCCACTCCGCGGGAGTGTTGCGCGCTATCTCATAGATCATGCGGTTGAACAAAGTCGAAAACAAAACAAAACCTAAGTTTCACAGAAAGAAGCGGTCAGGCCTCTTGTGTTCCTCATTTTTTGTTTCTAGGATGAATCTCAGAAAGAGGTGCCTCTATGGAATTCTCCTGGAGTTTTATCATCGACATTGGGCTTGTTTCAGTTGCGCTGCTTGTAGCCACCTATCTGCGGTCAAAAATCGGGTTTTTTCAGAAGTACTTGATTCCGAATGCACTGACTGCCGGCTTTATTCTAATTCCTGTCTATAATTATCTACTCCCTGCCTTAGGTGTAACGACTAATTCCCTGGGCGACATGGTCTATCACTTACTCAATGTTTCTTTCATTTCCATGTCCTTACGCTCCGCACCTCCTAAGGAAAAAGGCCAGGCCCGGGGCGGCGTCTTTGGCATGTCCACCGGCGTGCTCCTGGGCTACGCCACCCAGGCGCTCCTGGGGCTTCTGTTGTGTGTCATTTTCTTCCCTGGCCTACACCTGGCGTTTGGCCTTCACTTGCCGCTGGGGTTCGCCCTCGGGCCTGGCCAGGCCTACGCCATTGGCAAGGGCTGGGAGGCCATGGGCTTTGTAGGTGGTGCTTCGGTGGGCCTCACGTTTGCTGCCCTTGGGTATCTCTTGGCCTGTTTTGGCGGCGTGGTTCTTATCAATGTGGGCCTTCGTAAGCACTGGGTAAGCGAAGAAGCCCTCAAGATGATGAGCAACAAAGATATGCTTCGCGGTGTCATTGCAAAAGATGAAGACAAACCTTCTGCCGGTAAGCTCACTACCGACACTGAGGCCATCGACTCATTGAGCTATCATTTGGCGCTAGTTTTGGGAGTATATCTCCTCTCCTTCCTTGTATTGAAAGGAATTAGCTTTCTACTCAGCTTTGCCGGTAATGCGGGGAACGAGCTTGCTACCAATCTTTGGGGTATTAACTTCATCTTCTCCTCAGTTTTGGCTTCCACGACAAGAAAGGTAATCGACAAGCTTCACATTGGACACCTTGTCGATGACGCCACCATGACAAGGATTTCGGGCTTTTCTGTCGATTTTATGGTCGCTGGCGCATTGGGGGCGATTTCCCTAGTCTTTGTGGGGCAGTATTGGCTTCCAATTCTGGTGCTCTCTATTGTGGGCGGCATAATGATTACGTATACAGTTCCCTGGATGAGCTCCCGGATGTTCAACGATTTCCGTTTCGAGCGCATGCTCATGCTTTACGGTGTTTCAACAGGCACGCTGTCTACCGGCCTTGCTCTTTTGCGGGTCATGGACCCTGAATTCAAGTCCAAGGTTTCTTCGGATTACATGCTCTCAGCGGGGCTTACTTTTGTTATCGCCATACCCTTTATTCTCTCAATTAACTTGCCAGCCAAGGCATTTGTGACGGGCGATATGAAGTATTTCTGGCTTATGGTCGCTGTCTGTACGGCATACCTTATCTACGTGATCATCGCGTATTGTGCGCTTGCCAAGAAGCGCAGCTTTGCAAAACCACGACAGCTCTGGTACGAAGACTAGGAGTTGTCCACAAGAAATGGACACAATGGGCGATGCGAAAGCGGGCGAACCAGATGCCACACGAGGTCTCCGAATTGCCTTAGCCCTCTTGTGCCTTCTTCTGGTTTTGTAGCAACAGGTTCAAAGCAATGGCATATTTTCTGCCCGAAGCACGCCTGTCTGCAAACTTGACCCTGTAAACGGTATTGCCACTATAGAATTCGAAGTGGTTCCACTTGAGCACCCCTGGCGAGTCGATCTGCTCTATCGGGAATTGAATGTCCCCGGCCCGGCGGGGCTTTTCTCCACTCCTCGGGTTAAAGACGATTCCTTCCGAACTGATTGTTATACTGCCGCGCCCCAGGCGTCGCATGGTATCCGTGCGTTTCCCTTTTAGGAGTTGGACGTTGTCGTCGGTGAATATCGCTTTGGTGCAGTCGCGGCTGTAGACGGTATCTATCAGTCTTGCAAGATAGGCTTTTTGCCAGGCGTCCCATTCTCTTATTGACGGGAAAAAGCTCCCAGAGAGCGGGAAGCCTTCTTGCCGTTTCGTATCCAACTCGGGGGCAAGAGAGGCATCAAGACAGAGAGACTGGTCAATTTTTCCTTTATCCAATATTGAAAAAGAGCCATTTGCGTCGTATGCCGTCGTAAAGCCACAACTTTTGCAGGTCAGGTGTGTACCGCTACTGTAGAGACTCTGCAGCGCTCCACAAGAGGGGCACGCATAGAGTGCAAGTTCCAGGAACTCAGCCCCGTGCTTGTGCGGATAGGTAAACCCGTTCTTTTGAGCCCATGCTGGGTCGTCCTGCTGGATGGCTTTGTTCAGCGCCACATCTATTTCTTCGACTTGGAGCCGCTTGAGGTCTTCTGTAGTGAAAAGTTCGCTAAAAGAAATAAGAATTTTGCCGCGGCGCCTCGTATGTGACCAGCGTGGCTTAGTCATGTAACCGCCTTGAGAAAGCGCACATACCACCGGAACCTTCAGTGTCTTAAAGAGCTTGGCTGTAGATCCAAAGGATTTATTGGAAGAGCCATCCCAGGAAGAATAGCCTTCCGGGTATATGCCTACCACGCCCTTTCTTGTTTTTATGATCTCGAAAATCCAACTCACGGTCTCAATGTCCGGAATCGCTTTTGATTTAGGAATACAACCTGCGAGTTTTATCATGACAAAACGCATAAACTTATTCCGCATATTGCCATCGCTCGCGATCCAATTTATGTCATAGGGAACATAGGAGGTGACCAAAAACGGGTCGATAATCGTTGCATGGTTGCCCACAAGAATGAATGGCGGCTTTATGCGTTCGAACAGCTCTGAACCTTGAACACTGGTATTGTATGCCCACTGCAGCCATCTGCCGTAGGTTTGTCTCACAAGCCAAATCAAGCCGTGCTGAATGGTTGGTTTATAGCGGTGCGCCTTTATCATCGATAGTTCACCTGATTCACGTTCTTTTTTACCACCTGGAGTCTTGAGTATGCAGGAAAATCGATATTTTATCAACCGAGAGAAGTTTGACGCAGCGCCGCACCTTACAGTATTTTTGCCTCATGGATTTTGGGAAGATCTTAGACGACTGGGATTCGTATCAAAAAAAAGAGCGCAAGACGCAGAAAGTAAGTGAGGCGCAGCAAGAGAGTAAGGCGCAGCAAGAAAACAAAAAGAGTTCTCAAAAACCTTCCAGCCCACAAAATACTGCACTGAAGCATCATCCCAGTCCGGGTACCAGTCCTAACGACTATCTAAACCACTGGCTCGTCCTGCACGGTACACAGGACAAGGATTCATCCGGCTTGGAAAGCGACGACGACAGGCTGGCCCGCATCCAGAACGCCCAGCGCCTGCGCAATTTGGCACCACAGGCGACAATCGATCTCCATGGCAAGACTGCTGCCGAGGCCGAAGCCGACCTTGGTCGGTTTCTAGCCGTTTGCTCCAGAGAAGGGCTCGAAAAAGTACTCATAATTCATGGAAAAGGCAATCATTCCGAAAACGAGGGGATAATGACAGACCTCGTCAGAAGGGTACTGGAAAACAGCGATCTAGCCGCGCGTTTCGGTTTTGAAGACCGGCAACACGGCGGCCGAGGAGCAACTTGGGTTATTCTCAGGAAAAGGGATTATTTTTCGCGATAGATGATTCTGCCGCGTGAAAGATCGTATGGGGAAAGCCCTACTTTTACCTTGTCCCCTGGAACGATACGGATATAGTGCTTTCTCATCTTTCCAGACAAATGGGCAAGAATGATGTGCCCATTCTGCAACTCGACTCTGAACATTGTGTTGGGAAGTGCTTCGCGCACAATTCCCTCGACCTCTATGGCTTCTTCTTTCGCCACGGCAACTCCTTATGGCACTCATGTTATGGGATTATTGCAAGAACGCTTGCGCCCAGACACTAACTGAAATAGTATGGAGCGCTAGGATAATTGTCAACATCCTAGCCCGCTAGCGCGCAAAGGCAAAGGCTTGACATTTTGGTTTTTATGATGCACTGTGCGCTTCCAACATTTATGAATATATTTAAATCGCCTTCGAAAGATGGTGATTAGGGGGAGACGAATGGACAAAACCTTTGTTGAACAAATGAGGGACCTGCTCATTTCGCAGAAGCGGGAGATCCTTGAAGGACTCGCCTCCACTAATGAGGAATTCCGGGCAATCGTCGCAGAAATGGACCCCAAGGACGTGGCCGACGTGGCTTCGGACGACATCGACAGGAAAATGATAGAAGCCTTGGGCACGCAAGACATCAAGCGCCTAAAAGCTATCGATGCTGCGCTTACGAGGATCAATCAGGGACGATACGGCCTGTGCATGTCCTGCGGCAAAAAGATCCCGGAGGAGCGCCTCAGGGCCATTCCCTACGCGGTGCTGTGTATCGATTGTCAGAAGAACGAAGAAAGGCGGAATCGCTAGTCAATCGTACCAGCTTTATCGATCGCAAGCTCCTGCCACCTCAGTTTTTGGTCTAAGAACCAAATCGACCTAAATCCTGCGGCTTTTGCGTAGTCTGCTGCAACGCTTTGGCCTTGACCAAGGTGAGCGGGCGCATGGGCATCGTCACCAAAGGTAATCCGTATTCCCTTTTCTCGCATAAACTTAAGTACTTCGATGGATGGATATATGGCTTTTGTCTTGCCCCTCAAAAGTCCTCCGCAGTTGATCTCCACGACAAGGTCCTGCTTGCTGGCCAGTTCTGCAGCCTCGAATGCCGCGGCGCGGTGATTTTTCGACCCTTCGTCGAACCAGCGATTGTCATCATTGTTTTTTCGCACTATGTCAAAGTGCCCGACAATATCGAATCCACCGTTCTGTATCATTGCACAAAGATTGCGAAAGTACGCCTGCCAAATGAGTTCACTTTGTCCACCGGCACATTCATTGACGTGGCGGGCAAATTCCTCAGCGGATTCGTCGACAGTAAAGGCTTTTGCAGAACCAATCTGCACATAGTGGACAGAACCGATCTTGAAGTCGGGCTGTATTGCGCTATATCCCGCATAGCCTGGCCACGTGTCACTGCTGAGGCTCGAACCGACAGGCGGTTTTGTATGCCTTAGCCTGTCGCCAAGGCTGTCTATTTCAAGACCAAGCAAGACCGTCATACCTTGAGTTGACCACTGCGTGCCCAGACTCCGTATTTCTGCAGCGTATGCAGAAAGTGAATCCCACGTCATTTGCCAGTTGGTCTTGAATTTCAGAGGCGCATGAGAAGAAAAGCCCAGGAATGAGTAGCCTTGTTGGAACGCAGTTTCTGCCATTGTGGCGGCACTGGCCTTGCCATCGCAAAAACTTGAGTGTGTGTGATAGCTAAAACGCATGGATGGACTATACCAAAGCGCACAATTTGAGGCTATACGCCAAGGCAATACACCGGAACTTGACGGTGCGATAGTTGTGAAATTACTATAAAGCCATGGAAAAAGAGCGAGCGCCCGTAATTAGTCTGCAAAACCTGCTGGAAGCGCTTCCCGATATCGTCTATATTCTGGACGCAAATGGGCACTTTCTCTATTTGAATGCCGCTGTCAGGCGGTTGGGCTGGGAGCCGGGCGAGCTTCTGGAGAAACACTTTTCCGAAATTCTGTTGGAGGACGACCGTGCACGGGTTTCTCGCGACTCAGTCCTTGCTGAGATTCATTCTCAAGAGGCGTTGCCTGCGGTGCCTCCCAAGCTGTTCGATGAGCGCAGAAGCGGTGAGCGTATGACGCGGGACCTCGAAGTTCGTTTGCTCCATCGCGATACAGGAGAGATAAGTTACGGTCTTGTGAATGCCTATGGCGAATTCGAGATGAATGGGCCACTCGACCTTGATAACTCGCAAGTTACGCTTGGCATAATCCATGACAATACAATGGCACATCTTTACCAGAAGAGCCTGGAAGCCAATTTGGAAGCTAAAGAATTGCAGCTGCGCGAGACGCACCACCGTGTCAAGGATAACCTTCAGGTGATTGCAAGTCTGCTGCATTTGCGGGAAATGGAAACCAGGGATTCCAGGACAAAGTCGATTCTTGCCGAACTCATCGCACAGATCAAGGCGATGTCGATGGTTCACGATACCTTGAGTCAGACAGAACGCACACAAGGCGTTGATGTTCGGGACTATTTTGGTCGATTCTGCGCCCTTATGGAGCAGACCTATGGGTATATTGGCTGCCCTGTATCACTGTCGACAAACGTGGAAGGTTGCATCATGGATGGCGAGCAGCTGAGTTCTATGGCCATTATAGCCAACGAACTGGTGGGCAATGCTTATAAACACGCCTTTCCCAATGGGCGCAAAGGTGAGATACATTTTGAGTTCTCCTGTGACGACGACTATTACTGCATGGCAGTAAGCGACAATGGCATTGGAATAAACACAAAAAAAACGGGCCTTGGCCACGAAATAGTTGCAGCTTTGACAACCAGGATGGGTGGCATGGTGAAGGTTTTTAAGGAGGGCGGCACAAGAATCGAAGTGCGCGTTCCTCTACTTCAAGATCAACAGGTTCAAGATCAACAGGTGGCGAATACCGAGAGCCTCAGTAAAAGTGAAACGGAGACTAGGAAATGAGCGAACAACACGAACTCGTTGTAATAGGCGCAGGTCCTGCGGGCCTTACAGCCGCACAATATGGTGCAAGGGCGAATCTCGATGTTTTGGTAATTGAGGAATTGGCTGCAGGCGGGCAAGCGCTTTTTATTGACCATTTGGAGAATTATCCTGGAATAGCGACGCCTATTTCGGGCTTCGAACTGGCTGATATAATGAAACAGCAGGCCGAGACTTTCGGTGCCAAATTCATGGCAGCATCTGTTCAAAATGTTGTCAAACGAGCAGGCGACTTCCTTATTGAAACAAGCGAGGGGCCCATCGAAGCAAAGGCAGTCATTGTCGCATCGGGTTCCAAACACCGCCATTTGGGCGTGCCCGGTGAAGAAGCATTTGCGGCCAAGGGTGTGTCGTATTGTGCAACGTGCGACGGCCCGTTCTTTAAGGGTAAGAGGATTTTTGTCGTCGGCGGCGGAGATACAGCATGCGATGAATCGATGTATCTTTCCAAACTTACCGATCAAGTGGTGCTCGTTCACCGCAAGGATCGCTTCCGTGCGCAAAAAGCGCTCGCTTCTCGTGTGCTTGCCAACCCAAGGATAAAGGTGCTTTTTAACACCACGGTACAAGAGATAAAAGGTACCAAAACAGTCGAATCTGTCGTACTCAAAGATGTTCTGACTGGCGAAACGCGCGAAGAGCACGCCGACGCCGTCTTTGTTTTTGTCGGGGCGGACCCTCAAACGAGCATGTTGAATGGGGTTGCAAAAGACGAGATGGGCTCGATCATCGTGGATGATCATATGCGCACCAATATTCCCGGCCTCTTTGCAGCTGGCGATGTCAGGGTCTCGCCTTTTAGGCAAGTCGTCACCGCCTGTGGCGATGGCGCCATTGCGGCACATGCGGCATCACAATATTTGGATGAGATTGAGGGCCATACTTACGCATAATGGGCACAAGCGGGCTGGTTTTAGGCTTTTTCTCGACGCCCATTCTGTGTCTTCTGTCCTAACTTCGTTTGCGCTTGGCGTGTCGGCGCTTGCGCTTTGCCTTGTGCCGGCAAGAGTCAATGCTTTAGGGTCTGCAGTCCTGCCTTTGGGGTTTTGGTCCGAAAAATACAACGCCGTCTGGCCAGATTTTATGAAGGACTCGCGGGCAAGATCACTTGCGCAGCTTTATGTTTCAAACTTGAGCGACGAAGCAATTCTCTCACAAGTGCTTATGGTGGGCTATGAAGGCACAATGCCCTCCGAGGCTATGCTGGGTTGGATACAGAAATTCGGCATTGGTGGCATCAAGGTGTTTGGGTGGAATGCCGAGGACACAACCGTCCTGGCCACGGCCATCCAGAAAATGCAGTCTGCTGCGTTAAACAGCCCGAACGCCGTGCCAGCTTTGGTGGCAACGGACGAAGAGGGTGGGTGGATTCGCCATGTTAAAGGGCGAATGTCAGAGTCGCCAGGCAATATGGCGATCGGGGCTACGGGCTCCACCCAAGATGCCTTTCAAACTGGCTATTTTATCGGAAAAGAGCTGCGTGTCGTGGGGATAACCATGAACTTCGCTCCTGACGTGGATCTGGCGACGGACCCTTTTAGTACGATCATTGGACCAAGGGCGTTTTCTGATAAACCTGATCTAGTGGCAAGACTGGGGAGCGCCTACGCCGTGGGCTCGCTCAAAGCCGGTGTCATCCCCACCGCCAAGCATTATCCTGGCCATGGTGCCACTTCAAAGGATTCGCACGGCACACTGCCAATTATCGATATAGACGCGGCTACCTTTGAAAAACGAGAACTTGTTCCCTTTGCCTCACTCGCCCGTTCCGGCATTCCTGCCATGATGAGTGGACATTTGGCTTTTCCAAAAATCACCGGCAACAAGGAACCTGCCTCGCTGTCCGAAAAGATGATTTCGGGGTATTTGCGGGGCAAGCTGGGATATAAAGGGCTCGTCATTACGGACGATCTCTATATGGTGGGAGCATTAGGCTCGCAGGGGATTCTGGATGCCTGCGTCAAAGCCCTTATGGCGGGTAACGACATGATTCTTTTGTCTGTCGCTCCCCAGCCGGGGACGAAGCTTTGGGATGGGCTCCTTTCGCGCTATCGTTCCGATCCAGCATTCAAGAGCCGCGTTCAAGAGGCTGCGACCAAGGTGCTGGAAACCAAATTCCGTTACCTTCGGCCATTAGGCAAGAACGGTGTTATCCCAAATCCTTCAGATGCAGGCAAAAAGTTGCCGGACCCAGAAGCTGCAAAGTTCTTTGCCGATCTTGCACGACGAAGTGCGACGATTGTGGGCAGCGCAAGAGGCGTACCCTTCAGCCCAGAAGGCAAGATTCTGATTGCCGGCCCTTTTGATGCTTTCCTTTCAAGGGCTGGCAAAGCATACCCCAACGCTGTGCAATTCTCGTTCTCGTTTCACCCCGACGTGGCAGCCAAACCAGAAGAACTTAGGGCTTTCAGGGCAGGTCTTGCTGGCTGCAAAGCTGCAATTGTCTGTGTGGCCAATCCGGCTGGCCTGGAATTTGCGCAAGCTGCCCATGATGCCGGTTTAGACGTGGCTATCGTGTCTGTGCTTTCCCCTGCATATGTGTGCAATATACATTGGGCAAAGGCGATTGTGGCCGTCTATCACTATGCACCTATTTGCCTGCAGACGGGAATCGACGTCCTGCACGGCGATATCAGGGCGCGCGGTACCTTGCCTTTCAGTGTCCGGGCGATACCTCCTGATCTGCGCAGTACGAAAGATATGCCTAATGAGGTAACTGCAGCGGCTATGGCAGGCAGAGTTGTAAGTCAGGTAAGGTAGAAGGCCTCATGCCTATTATGCCTAAAGCGCAGACGTTTTCTGAGAATTGGGCCCGACTGCGAGAGCAGGATCGTGAGGACCTTGTGTTATTCTTGCGCGCTCAGGAATATCGCTGCGTCGAAGGCTCCGAGCTCGTCAAAGATCTGTTTACCCAAGCAAGCTTCAAGGACGCAGAGTTGCCAGCAGGTTATGCATGTTGGATTCACAGAACAGACGATGGCCTTGGAGCCTCAGGCTTAATCGACGGTATGACCCTTTGCATGTGGAACGGGAATTGTTACTGTATTCTGCCATCTATTGATGCTGACGACGCTGAGTTAGGAAAACACCTACGGGCTTTTTCGGCATACCTGAATGTTTCTGGACAGAAGACAGACGTTGTGCGCATGCAGGAAGCCGCCCGACTTGAAATTGCCGATATTCATGATTATGTTCTTATGATATCGAAAAGTATGACAGCAAAAACTACAATAGCTGAAACTGGTCTTGAAACAGCTGCAACGGCGACTTCTCCTTACGTTACCACGTTGCCTTCTCTGCCGCCTTCCCTCATCGTTCGAGATGCTTTGTGGAACGACTTACAGGCTCTGTGTACCCTCCACAGCGAATATCTGATCGAAGAATTGCGCCTTCCAGCCTCAGTCGCACAACAGGATGCAGCCAAGAAGGTTCCAGTGTTGCTAAAAAATCAGCATGTTGTAATGGCATTTCTTGAAGGCGTACCTGTCGGAAAAGCCAATACAAATGCTCGAGGTTTTGCAGCGAGCCAAATAGGCGGCGTCTATGTGCGGCCGCAATTCCGGGGACATGGGGTTGCGAGCTCAATGGTTGCTGCTTTGGTTCGAACTCTGGCTGAGCAAGGCCAAAGTTGCGTGCTTTTTGTAAGGCCAGACAACAAGGCGGCCATACGTGTATACGCCAAACTCGGTTTTGAGGTCGTCGGTGAGTATCGGGCTGCTTATGGCGGTATACCACGGTGATGAAAGGTAATGAAAAAGGTAGCATGATGATGGCGAACTCGTTGCAGACGTTTTGTCCAGGCTTTCCCATTGCAGAAAAGGAAGCTGTCTTAAAGAACGGGGCCGTCGTGCAGAAGGCTGATCTTGCAACCTTCGATGTTGTAGCTGAGGACCTTTGTGGCATTGACGAAGCCGGTCGGGGCCCGCTCGTTGGACCAGTGAGTGCAGCGGCGGTTATTTTGCCTCGAGATTTTCCCTATGAGGTTCTAAACGACTCAAAGGCGCTTACTCCGAGAAAGCGCGATAGGGCCTACGAGATTATTACAGAAAAGGCCATTGCCTGGTCTGTTGGATGGTCAAGTTGTGATGAAATTGGGAAGCTCAACATCCTTAATGCCAGTCTCCTTGCTATGCAGCGTGCTTATGCCAGCTTGGGGGTCAACGCCGGCTTGGTTCTCGTGGACGGGAACAAGGCACCAGAGCTAGCTTGCGCACGGATACACCCCGTCATAAAGGGCGATGCCTGTGTCCCTGCCATAATGGCGGCTTCCATACTTGCCAAGGTGGCTCGAGACAGACTGATGGTACGCCTTGACCGTATAGAACCCTGTTACGGGTTTTCGAAGCACAAGGGATACCCTACCCAGGAGCACCGTGAGGCGATTAGGGCGCACGGCCTTTCCCAGTGGACCCGGCCAGGTTTCCGCACGTGAATTCTTGAGTGAACTCTTGCGTGAATGCTAACACTTGTGACCGCGCGGCTCTCCCATAGTGAGGATGGAACTTTGTGAAGCTGTTGAGACCTAAGGTCTAGTCCTGATCTTTTGGCGTGTCGCTCTTTTTGGCCCTTTTTACGACGATTCTTTTGATGGGCTTGGTTTGCCCTGACAACGATCTGTCGGTGGAATCGGTTTTGCGACCTTCGTTCCGCTTTTCTTTTGAGCCGACATGGACTACTGGCTTCCCATTTCTGCGTTGACCGGGCTGGCCTGATGGATAACTGTCTCCACGATACCGGTTTTCCTGATAACGGTTGAAGCGATCGGAGGTGCTGGAACGATCCCCACGTTCTTGCCTGTCCGATCGTTCTGACCGGTCAGAGCGGCGATGGAACTCACTTCGCCCCTGATTTGTCCTTTCTGCTGATCCCTGTCTGGATCGATCATTAGATCTATCGGCAAAAGAACCACGGGAACGCCCATCGCGGGGACGTTCGTCGCGGGACTGTCGTGGGTAGTTGTCTTCTGCATCATCGTCATCGCGCGCATAGAGCGACAGATCCGGCGCCACCTTGTTGCCTGTTTTGTCCATGAACTTGAGGGCAGCCTGAAAGGACTTCAAAAATCCATCCATGTGCTCGCCAAACACGACGATAGAACGGCGGTCGAATGTTTCACCCTCAGAGGGTTTGCTCTCGACAATGCTCAAGAAAACATCACCGGTTCTATTTTGTTTTACATTAAAAAAATAAGTCCTGCCATCGCAGGTGAATTTCGTCGAGAACAACTCTCCGCGGATACCCATGCTTACTCCTTAACAGAAGGTTTTATCCTACACTGAGACGATCCTTTGCACAAGGGCGCCAAAACCTCAGTGCGAGGCTAACTCTTGTCGGCTTCTTTCACCATCCACGTTTGCCAGTCTAATAGGTACGCCTCATCTTCGGCACTCCCCCCCGCGATGTCCGCCATTATGCGGAGCACTGGTTCGGTTCCGGAACCACGCATCCAGAGAAAGGCGATATCCTTCCGGCCAGAGAACACAGTAGTGCCTGAGAACACAATGCGCAGACCGCCTTTCCCCGCTTGGGCAAAATCGCTACTCACGTCTTTTTCGAATATCCCATTCGTTGCTAAGGCGCGCCAGGACTCTATGCCAAAACGTTCGCGTAATGCCGCCTTTTGCTGCTCCCATTCGCGCAAAAAGACCTTCTGGTATGCCGCTTTGAGTTCAGCATGGTTGGTCGAAGCAACTCTTAGCATGGCCCTTTCCTCAAAGACGCTCGTCGTAGACCACCGGGGCAAGGTGGCCATGATGTCCGAAAGACAAAAATCTGGTCGGTAATGGTCCGCTCCAGCTGAGGAAGTCGGCATTGCACTCTCATAGTCCACGGATGATGTCTCGAGCCAGATCTCAAAAGGATTCTTGCCCGTCTTTTTGTCCTTGTAACGCAACAACTTGAGCATCGCACTTAACGTGGCAAGCGGATCCCGCACTCGCGAAGGATACGTTATGTTCCCACCATTGGAGCCCTCGCCAAGGATGCGGACCGTCCAGCCCTGATTGCGTAAAGAATCTGCAAGGGCAACGGCATTGGCTTCTCCTGTCTCGGCGCGAAAGACTTGTGCACCGAAAAGACGCGCGATTCTCTCGATCCGCATGCTCGTAGCGTCGTTGACGACGATGGCGACGCGCAGGTTTCCCAAGTGCGACTTCTCTACCAAGTTGTCAGCATTCTCCGCTCCCAGACGCGTGCGTACATCACGGACTTCAAGTGCCATTGTCGCAAGCTCAGCAATACACGACAGGGCAAAGACTTCTTGTGCTTCAAGCGTCACCGCCCGCTTAAGGTTTGGGTCGTAATAGACAAGATTGCCGCGGTCGCCATCGCAATCCGGGACGTATCCCAATTCAAACGCGGCATCAGAATCGCGCGCCAGTTCGAGTTTGGCCGCGCATGGCAGAAGCGATTCCCCCTCGGGCACGATTCTATGCGCAAAGGCCCGGGGCGTATCGTTATACCAGAGAGTCCTTACTCCTAAACCTTCCAAATAATCCTTGTCTATAGAAAGACTTCGTGCTGAACCATTGAGCTCTCCTACTACCCCGATAGGCCTTTCTTGACAGCCTTGGGCAAGAGCGTCTAAGAACTCGCCTTGCTCTTCCAGCGACTTTTTGCCCGTCACAACCTCGTGCGTAAACAGCGTGTAGGCAGAGACAGCCCGGCGTTTCCATGTCGAGGTAGCCACATAGCATGCACTTATTTTTTGAGTATCTGCTGCGCTCATTATGTCTATGGCCATTTGTACACAGTCCGGTCTTGCAAGAAGCGACCTAAATGACACTATGAGTGGCTCAACAAGCTCTGGAGGCAACACACCGCCAGTGGCAAGACCGAACTTTACTCCATTGTGGCCAGGAGGATTGTGGCTTGCCGAAATGTACGCAAAACCGTCTGCATGGGGCTCATCCTCCGGCGGCAAACGTCCAGCGCTGGCAGCGTAAGCCATAATTTCTGGTGCTGAAATAATATAGCAGTAATGGACTTCTATTCCCATCCCGATAAAAACTCGCGCAAAGATGTCGGCCATCGCAGGTCCCGTGGGCCTTGAGTCGATCCCAAGGATGACGGCCCGCGTTGGAGTTACACGAGCATCTTCTACTGTGGCGACAGGATTAAGGGGCTTGCACGTGCAAAGATAGTCGGCAAAAGTCTTGGCCATGAGCGCACACAAAACCTTGTCTTCAGCCGAAATCGCCGGGCTTAAGGAGTCTTCAGCGCTCTGTTCCAATTCGTCCTTGGTTCCGTCTTTGTTCGTCTTAGGAAGCGCCGCAAAGACTTTGCGCCATCCGGAAGCTGACAATACGAGACTCCCCGCCGCCCTCAAAACGCCCTCGTATGTTGGCGCATTTTCTTTGGAAAGTGGTATCTTTTCTGGATCCCCAATATCGAAACCCGTCGCCGGGTGTGAAATCATAGCCACATTGTACTCCTCTCTAGATTTCTAGATCAAATTCCTAAACCGGCCCCTTGTTTCCGAAATGATCTTGTCTTGGCCTTTTTGTTTTGGCCCTGATGGAGCCGAGAATTCGCGTAGGGCTTGATTATATGCTCGTGTAGGGGCAGTTTTCAATGTTGCGCGGTTCACTGTTGCCCGTTGAGCCGCAGGCTGAGCTTGAGGCGGCGATGGGCCGCTTTTTTTGACGCTGTTGCTCATTATGAGGCAAAAGCAGTACCTTTCTTTTTGTGAGCGAGCACACACAGTTCCAGAGTAGACTCCTAAAGAAAACCATCCCCGATTTGGCACCTTTTTTTGGATATGTCATCGCCGACCTTATTTGGGGGAAGGCCTTAGGTTTTTTTGTCGGCGCGGCCTTGGGTGCTTTGGGATTCGTCTTTAGGCTCGGGAAAGAACATAAGTCAGCGTGGTTTCTTCTTGGCGACACTGTGATCTTCGCTCTACTCGGCGCGTTTGCAGTGTATATCCCGAACGGGCTTTTTTTGCGCCTGAAACCCGCCATTATCGAGGCGGTCTTTGCCTTGGGGCTTTCGATACCTGCCCTTGTTTCCGGACAGACCTTAACGCGATGGGTGACAAACTCTTTGGATGGCTATCCCCTCGATAAAAATACCATGGCCTCGCTCAGAAAAAGCCTAAGAGTTTTGACATCTATCCTCTGGGTTCACTTTGCACTAAGCATCTGGGCTGGCCTTGAGGCCACCGATGCTCTTTGGCGCTTTGTATCGGGAGGTCTACTCTATCTTCTTTTGGCAGCTGCCCTTGGAGTCCTTTGGCTTGTGAATCGAAAGAAATCGCGCCCGGCGTCCACGCGTTCATCCATTTCATCGGACCGTGAGCATGAGCAGGAAGTTCGATGGGCTTGTTTTGTGATGAGTGACCGTGGCGATATCTTCGCAGCCAAGATCGATCGCAGTGCAAGCGACAGTGACCTTTGGGACACCCCTTTGCGCGGCGTTGCAGGCTCGAGTGCCGAACTGGTGCGACAGCTTAATTTGGGTTTGAGCCGGCTTGGTATCGATCCGGCAGCGGTTCGCGCCAGAACAGGTGAGCCCGTCATGGTCGAACCGCTCTTTCAGATCGAAATCAAAGAAGGAGCCGAGGTGCGATGCTTGGCCATGAATCCAAAGAATTTCAATATCGAATCGCTTTTTGTCCCCACAGAAGCGGCGAGCAAACCAAAATCGCAAGACGAACCACAAAACGAACCGCAAAATTTGAGTCTTTCGGTCTATTTTGGAATAACCCTCGACCCGAAGGCTTTCCCCAGGGGGCTCGATCCTACCGAGCGTCGTTTTATGAGCACAAGAGAGCTAAAGGCACTCAAAGAGTCGGAGAAACTCTCGCCTCGTTTTGCGCGGGAGCTCGAAATCCTGTTAAACCCACCCAAGAATCAAGGCTTTACCTCCGACGAGGCGTCGTCTATAGTTGAGGAAGACCATGCGCTTCTTTAAATCGATTCTGTGGATGCTCCGTGGAGTGAGAGTCTACGCCCTTGTGGGTCCATCTGGCACCGGCAAGAGTTTCCGAGCCAAACTTGTCGCTCAAAAATACGGGATCGAGCTCATCATAGACGATGGGCTTCTTATCCGCGGCGACCAGCTCATTGCAGGCAAGTCTGCCAAAAAGGAAGCGACCTATCTTGGCGCGGTCAAGGCTGCCCTTTTCCACGATAAGATGCATCGGGACGAAGTGGCCAGAGCCCTTCAAGAGGAGAAGTTTCGCAAAATCCTCATAATCGGTACGTCCGAAAAGATGGTGTCGCGCATTTGCGAGCGCCTGCAGCTTCCCCAGCCCTACAAAGTGATAAAAATCGAAGATATCGCCACAAAAGAGGAGATTGAAAAAGCCCTGCAGTCAAGACAGGTGGAGGGTAAGCACGTAATCCCAATACCAGCTTTGGAAATCCGGCGCAATTATCCTTCGATATTTTACGACAGTGTAAGGGTTTTCCTAAAAAAGAGTTTTGGATCAGGAGCTTCTCTGCCAAGAATCTACGAAAAGTCGGTTGTCCGGCCCGAGTATGCAAAGCGTGGCAGGGTCTCGATTTCGGAGGCGGCGCTCTCCCAGATGGTGGTGCACTGTGTGGACGAGTACGACCCCTCCTTACGCGTAAAGCGGCTTGCCATCCGCGACGACAGTCAAGGCTATCGCATTACGGTAGTACTCGAAGTGCCTTACGGCACGCGGCTTGCGTCCAACGCGCACCAGCTGCAGGAGTACATTGTGGATAATATTGAACGCTTTACTGGAATCCTCATTGCAGAAGTGAATATCGTCATCGACAGGTTTACAAAAAGCGTCAAAAAAGGCGCCATGGCACAGAAGTAGGCCAATTCTGTCCATAAACAACGTATTGACGAGCCTTGGCGAACCGTATAGTATTGCCCTTGGTGCGCGGTGAAGTTGTCTCATTTCGCATCAATTGTAGAGAAGGAGAACTGTCGTGCCCTGTGGGAGAAAGCGAAAGCTCAAGAAGATAGCGACACATAAGAGAAAGAAGAAGAGAAGACTGAACCGTCACAAGACAAGGGTATCATGAATGTCGCTTGTTCTTTGTAAAAAGACCGCCCGTCAGGGTGGCCTTTTTTATTCTCCTTTTATCTTCCGGATGTTTCAATCTGAGATTCTGATTATTCCTATTCTGTCATTCCAAAAGAGACCAAGAACTACGTGGCTATTTTAAAAAATGAAACAACCTTTCAAATTCTGGAGAATACACTTGTATTTCTTCTAATCGATGGTATACTCGTTTTTGATGCCTTGTGTAGCCAAGTCTTGAGGGGGAGTCTTAATGCAGAAGCCTGTGCTCGTCATAAACCCGGGATCGACATCGACAAAAGTGGCGGTTTTTGAAGGAGAAACCTGTCTTTTTTCTCAGAACATCACACATTCTGCAGAAGAGTTGGCACCATTTGCGAATATCGCTTCACAGTTCGATTTCAGATGCAAGACGATACTCCAATTCCTGGCAGAGCATCATTTCGACATAAAGAGCCTCGGCGCAGTCATTGGGCGAGGTGGGATGCTGCATCCAATACCTGGTGGAGTCTATGCGGTCAACGAGGCCATGAGGCAGGATTTGCTCTCGGCTCGATATGGAGAGCATGCTTCTAACCTTGGTGGCTTGATTGCATACGAAATCGCCAAAGATTTGGGCATACCGGCATATATCGCAGACCCGGTCGTTGTAGACGAGTTGTCTGACCTTGCCCGGGTTTCGGGGCATAAGCTTTTCAAGCGCGAATCGGTTTTTCATGCGCTCAACCAAAAAGCGGTTGCTAAACGGTATGCAAAGGAACATGGTAAGAAGTACGAGGCACTCAACCTTATTGTGGCGCACATGGGTGGCGGCGTTTCGGTGGGCTTCCATGATCATGGAAAAGTTGTAGACGTCAATCAGGCATTGACGGGAGAAGGACCATTTAGCCCGCAGCGGTCGGGGACTTTGCCGGCAGGAGATCTTACGAAGCTTTGCTTTTCCGGGAAGTACACGCAAGGCGAGGTTATGCGCATGATAAACGGCGAAGGTGGACTCGTAAGTTTTCTGGGTACCAACGACATGCGCGATGCCGAAAAACTCTATCATGAAGGGGACCCAAAAGGGACCCTGTATTACAAGGCGTTCATTTACCAGGTTGGCAAGGCCATTGGTGCATTGGCGGCTGCCGCGCATGGCAATGTGGATGCAATTCTCCTCACCGGGGGAATTGCGTACGGCAAAGATGTGGTCGATGGGATAAGCGAGATGTGCTCATTTATCGCTCCTGTAGTGGCTTATCCTGGCGAAAAAGAGCTGGATGCACTGGCTAGTGCTTGTTATGGGGCCTTGTCAGGCGAGGCAGAAGTGCAAGAATATACACAAATATTGAATAATACTCAAACATTGGATAACCCAACGGAGCGTTAGCCATGAGGTATATTGCAGAGATAATAGAAAAGGCAGTGGAAAAGGGTAGGGTCGTGCTCGCGGTCGCGGCGGCGCAGGAAGCCAATGTGTTGGAGGCCGTGTGCGAGGCCTACGACAAGGGCATTGTGCAGCCGATCCTCGTGGGTGAGCCGGAGGCGATAAAGGCCGCCGCGCGCGAGGCGCGCGGCGGCGCTGGCGTCGACATCGCGGGCTTTGAGGTGGTACCGGCTGCGGATCTCGCAGGCGCCGCCGCGACCGCGGTGCAGCTTGTAAAAACAGGGCGTGCAGATATCCTTATGAAAGGCATTTTGGACACTTCAGTTTTGCTCAAGGCTGTGCTCAATAAGGAAAAAGGCATCAATGCAGGGTGTCTTGCAAGCCACGTGGCGGTTATGGAAGTCCCCACTTACCACAAACTGCTCGTAGTCACCGATGCAGCCATCAACATTGCACCGGACCTGCCTGGGTTTGTCGACATAATTGGTTCGGCCGTGCGCGTTTCTCAGTCTCTGGGGGTGGAAAAACCCAAGGTCGCGTTTCTTGCAGCGGTGGAAAAAGTCAATCCCGACAAAATGCCTTGTACAGTGACTGCTTCAATCTTGACGCAGATGAATAGGCGCGGGCAAATCAGGGGCTGCACCGTAGACGGGCCGCTTGCCTTGGACAATGCCGTGAGCCGCGAGAGTGCGCGCATAAAGCATATCGATTCGGAGGTTGCCGGGGATGCAGACATTCTGGTGGCACCGGATATAGAAGCCGGCAACATTCTTTACAAGTGTCTTTTGGATCTGGCCCAAGCCAAGGGCGCCGCAATCGTGATGGGGGCCGAAAAGCCGGTTGTACTTACCAGCCGTGCGGACAGCGCCGAGACCAAGCTTGCTTCCATAGCGCTTGCTTCCCTTGTTGGAAGGCAGGGCTGCAATTGATTGCGATCAATATGTCTGATTGCGATCAATAGGTCGATATTAAGTTATTAAATAGCAATTAATTAGTAGATCATTGGCTGTGATTCGAATAGAGAGCGATTCACGTCGCTTTAAAGAAAAAGGAGAGCCACAATGGCCATCAAAGGAAAACCTGTCATAGACAGGGAAAGATGCAAGGGATGTCTTCTGTGCACCCGTGCTTGTGCAACGCACGTGCTCGCTGCGGATACCACGCCCAACTCCTGGGGCTACTACCCCTCGTCGGTTGTGGCGCCGGACA
>Ga0208825_1000477_pt1 | contig 38796 bp, 51 predicted proteins | sample AD_UKC113_MetaG_FD_184450 | JGI IMG/M metagenome (GOLD analysis project Ga0208825, IMG submission 184450) | Active sludge microbial communities of municipal wastewater-treating anaerobic digesters from Hong Kong - AD_UKC113_MetaG (SPAdes)... | ecosystem: Engineered > Bioreactor > Anaerobic >... | reverse complement strand
ATGCGCTTGTTACAGCCAGATCATTGATCTGTTGCATTCTTTCTTGCGCCCTTGCAAAACCTTCCCTTATCATATCTACTTCATTCTGACCAAGTGCTTGTTTACCTTGCGCTCTTGCCTGATTTATGTAGTCCCTAAGCGAATTGACATATCCTGCTATAACGTTTGTTTGATTTGCTTTCCAAGTTTCCAATGCACTTAGTTTGTCTTGTGCATCCCTAACAATATTTTGTTTAACTGTTTCAACATCAGCAAGTTGCTGTCTAACTTGGTTCATAACATCTGCTGTGTTTCTGTTAGCAATTTTAGAATATGCATAGTTTGCCATATTGGCTGCTGAACTATCTCCCGCTCCTGCTTGGCCAAGTCTTTGACCAAAAGCATTTACTGCATTTGACAAATTCAATGCCAAGTCTCTTAGAGATGTGGCTTGGTTTTGTTTTATCTGTCCTTGTGAAGCCGCTGCTTGCTCAAGTCCTGCCTGTTGTCCCCTACCTATAACATCAGCCTGATTCTGATATCCCGTGTTCATTGTGTTTAGATATCGCTGTTCAATGTTTGGTATTTCTGCTTCTTGCCTTGAAAGTTCTTGAAAGAAAGGATCATAGGACTTTCGTACTTGCTTTAGTACTCTTTTCCTTTCTTCTTCTTCCTGTCTTTTCCTTTCTTCTTCTAACCTTCTTGCAAGGTCTCCAGCACTTTCTGTTTTCTTGTTGCTTGTAGGTTTGTACAGGTTTGTGTAATTACTGGTTCCCCTACTGGTTCCACCACTGGTTCCCGTTGTAGTTTGGGTGTCATATTCCGGCGGTCTAAACGAAGTCATATCTTGCATAGCTCTTTCCACACTTCCTGTTTTACCACCTAACTTTTCCGACACTCCATATTCAGGCAATTTTAATGCCCTTGTAACTGTTCCAAATAACCCGAAGGTTGGATCAATTGCCATTTTTTCCTCCTTTAATAAAAATACCCCACATAAAGTGAGGTTTCATTATCGTTTCTGATAAGAATTACTCTTTAGTTGGTTTCAATTCTATTCGCCAACTATTTAGTTTCTAACATACCTAAAATTATTGTGCAAATATCTCAAAATAATACTTACCCGCAATGTCAGGATATTGTATTGTCGCACCATAAAAGGACTTCAAATAGTCAGGTTTAATAACTGACTTTACCCAACCCCCTACAAAGCCCCAAGGGGACTTTTCAGGTATCGGGTTTATTCCAATAACCTTTTCTTTACATACCCTTAAAGCTTCAATTAAAACCTTTTCCCAATCATCGCATTGTTCTAAAACACACGATAACACTACTGTATCAAATGTTTTATCTTCAAAAGGCAGTTTATCTTTGATAAGGATAACATTTCTACCCAATTCCTTCGCCTTGTTGACTACAATAGGGGAATTATCTACCCCAATAGCGTCTGGAAGTTTGCTTATTAAATATCCGGCATTTGCCCCTATATCTAATACCTTTCCGACACATTTAGGCACTAAATACTTAATGATAGCGTCATTTTCTTTACTTCTGCCTTGTTCAATTATCACATCGTAGTCCATTTTTTATCCTTTCAAGTGTTCTATCAAGGTTTTCCCAATGATACCAACTTCCCGGACCAAACCGCCATTCGTGCAAATAAACTATATCTTCTGTTGGTAGTTCGTTTGCTTTCGGCATTTTTTCAAGATAGTCTTCCAGTCGTTCGCTTTTACCTAATACTTTTAATCCCCACACCTCATCAGTATATTCCGGACTTTCTTCGTTAAAAGGAAGTATCGCATAGGTTGGTTTTAGTCCCCAACTTTCAAGTATAACTTTAGACAATTGTTGGTGCATTTTAGATGGTTTGTGGCTGTGAAACAACCCGTGAGTACCAAATAAATCACTTCTTTTTTGTAAATATTCTAAAAGTTCCTTGTTATCACCTAAAGTGTGGCAACCGCCCCTTGATACAATAAGGTCATTATTCCACGAACTATCTATGTTGTGAGTTGCACCTATCGGTGTTATAGCGTGAATTATCTTAAATCCGTGCTTATCACATATCTCGCAGAAGGTTTTAACGTGTTCTACATCAGAATCAAAACTTGTGTCATCATTGCGTATAAAAAATTCTTGCATAGTTTTCTCCTTTCCTTATAAGTTTATAGTTTGGGAATTCTTCATCTAAATTCAAGGTATTATCTCTTATATCCACAATCAGGTACTTGTAGTCAGGGCTATATGCTGTAATTGGATAATGATAGCCCCACGATAACAACGATATAACAATATCTGCCTCTAAAGCTTCCTTTGTACCAACATCAAACCATTTAGTCGGCTTACCAAACACTCGCTCTGCCAGACTCCTTAAAGTATAGGGTTTATACTCCTGGTTAAAGCCAAAGTTATCTGTTGGGCTACCATCACTATCTAAGAAGTAAAATTTTGCATCAGGGTATTTATCCCTTAAAAACACATCTATTCCAGCCAACCCGCACCCAATATCAAGCACACTACCCACCTCTTCAGGCAAAAACCCCTCAATCTCTTTAAAGTCTTTTTCTATTTCATTGACATATCCAAGACACAAGTCACCCATAATTTCAGTTCGGTGGCATTTTATGTATGGTTCGCAATCTTTAGGAATATACATTTTATTTTTCGTCCATAATCCTTTCGTATAGCTTATTAAACTCCCCCGCAACCCTATCCCATCTATAATCTTGTACCTGTGGCGATGTGTAAAACTTACCTATTTCCTTTTTTAAGCTGTCGTAAGTCCTCTCAGAGAAATGGCAATTTAAAAACGAGGGCGCTCCTACCTCTGTTGTAACTACAGGTCTATTTGAAGCTAAACACTCCATCACAGGTGCAGAATACCCCTCGTTTAACGATGCACACACATATAAATCTATTGACTTATACCACTCAGGCATATCCTCAGGTTTTATTCCTTTGGCGATAACTAATTCAATTCCCAAATCATCGCATACCTTTTTTACTAAGTTATATCCTTTATATTCCCTGTTATAGGAATTGTCATCAAAAGCCATTCCAACCCTAAACTTATGGTCAGGTTTGAAGTAGTCAAATATCGGGTCGGGAATGTACGTTGCATTGGGGAAGAATTCCTTTTGCTTCGGGTTTATTATGTGGAAGTTAAAGAACTTTTGCAGTTCCGACACATAGTCCGGATATCTAAAAGACCTGACAGATATCAAAACCTCAGACTTTATCTGCGGTATAAGTTGCAACTGTCTTATTACATCCCAATTATTGAAATGCACTATATCAGCATCATTTGCCTTTCTAATAAACTCATCAGGTGTAATTGTGGTATAGTAGTCTACCTCAATATCCTGCGGTATTAACTCCTTCATCTTCATCGAAAGCCTATCTACTATCCAGCCTAATTTATCAGATAATAAGAGTATTTTCATATTTCAAGTACCACAGTAAACCCATTACCTACCTTTGTATCGGGGTCTTCTGTAGTATATACCTTAAATCCAAAATAATTACACATTTCTAAAAATGACTGCAAGTTCCAAACACTATGGTGGTCATCACCTTCGGGTAAAGGAATTTTACCCTCATGTCTATCAATAAATTCTTGAAGTGGTGTTAGTTCTCTGTTTCTATCAAATGTTCTATCTCTATGGGGAACAATCATAAAGATGTATTTTCTTGCAACCCTGTGCCATTCTTTTATTGCTTTTATAGGGTCGGGAAAATGCTCAATAACGTGGCTTGATATAACAAAATCATAAGACTTGTCCTCAAAAGGTAAATCGTCTCCCTCACTTACTACATCTACAGGCATAAAACTACCACAAGCCTTTACTTCTTCTTCTTTAAACCTTGACATACCCTTGTACTTATCTACGTTTATAGTGTCTAAGTGGAAAGCGTTGTGAGCGCCCCCGCCTATCTCTATTCCTTTTAAACCATCTAACAATTTATGAGCTAATTGACTGTCCCCTGCCATTATTTTAAATGCCCCTCATAACCAAAATACTTATTACCGCCCTCGTCATGTACATATCCTTCCATTATAGCTACATCTGTTGCTGTTTTATGCAATACGTATGGGAGTGAAATCTGATCCCTTCTTGAACCCCACACAATTTCATCCCACCAAGTTTCGTTAAATGCCCTAATTTCATTTGTATGCCTACGAAGTATCACTGTTGCCTCAAAAAGCCCACTGTGAGGCTCGTAGCCCTCTAATTTGTAGTTATTTACCTGCTTTTGGATGGTATTGGTGTCGTCAAGTCCAAAATTTATGCAAGTTATAGCCTCATCGTATAAACAATCCCTGTATGGATGTTTAAACATCGCTATATCGGTATCTTTAAGGTACTTATCTACGAGTTCTTGCATAGGTACTTTTAAGGTTATTGAGCCGTCAATCCACAAAGAATAATCAGCATCTGGAAAGTATAAGTGAGGAAGTATCTTATGTTTTTTAGCATTTCTTACAGGGTCGGTGAATTCATTACAAGCATCTCGCCTTTCCCATACCTTAGACTCAAAAGGAAAGTCTGTAAATGCTACAAACTTAGCACCTGTCGTGTTTTGGTTTTCTTTTAAGGTATCTTTTCCACCTGTTATTGCTGTATAAACGTAATTAGTCATTTAGCACTCCTTCTATAACTTCCTCATACTCTCCAATATGTTTTTGAATAGTATTTGCCTGTGTATCTTTATACGCTTGTTCTGCAAGTTTTATCCGCAAGTCAGGATTGTCAATTAAGGCAGACAGGTGATTAAACCATTCTATTGGTTCGTTTCTAACTACAAAGCCGTTTATCCCGTTTCTTACTACTCTTTGATAGTTGGGTGTATTTGAGCCAATAAAAGGTACTTTACAAGCCGATGTTTCATAAAACTTTATTTCTGACTTCCCATAGTTGAAGTCTGAGTGATGGAGTGGTGCTATTCCAATGTCCATATTTCCCATCTTTTCCTTCCAAAGATCTACCCACTCATAAAAGTCCGATTTACCATCATAATAATCACACCTTCCATTAGGAAGTACCTTTTTAATGCTGTCAGGTATCATTCCAAAGAACACGAACTTGACTCTCTTACCATACTTTTCATTTATCATTTTAGAAGCTTCAACGATCCCGCTTTGTTCTATATCGGTATAGTGTGTGGATGATCCAAAGTAGACTATGTTTATCTTTTTGTCGGGCTTTTTTCTTTTAGTAAAATCAAACTTATACACATCTAAATCAATGTAGTTTGGTAGAACGTATGTTGGTCCTGTTCTGCCGTAATCTGCAACAACATTTCTTAGATATTTAGTAGTGGTAGTTAGTACTTCACAATCGTTAATAATGACCTGCTGAATTTCTTTCATTCCCTGTTTAGTCTGATAGTACATCTGTACGGGGTTAAACTCGTCTATGTTGTAGAGGTTGTCATCTAAGTCCATTATGTGCTTTAAACCCGATACCTGCATAGTTGCTCTTAGATAAGCGTATGATTTAGGTGTATCAATGTATGAGGAAAACAAAAGGTCAAAGTTTTTACCGAGTTTACGCCACGAGCCTGTAATGTCCTTTTCGTCTATTATTTTCTTTTTTATTGTTACGTCAAACTTTTCGGGATTGAGATGCGATAGCGGATTTACCACTCTCCACCAGTCAACTGCTGATGTATTTGTACCGCCTTTAGAATGGGTTTCAAGACCGCATATTTTATATCTCATATAAGGAATATAACACTATTTTTCCATTTCCCTTATCTGTTCTTCTATTCTGTTAGCGTCATCTACTGCGTGATTTCTGTGTGCGTTTATCAGTTGTTCTCTTGCTCGTGCTATATCAGGGTTACGAGATGACTTTTCAATATTATACATTGCTTTTTCAATAGTTTCCTTTTCCCGCCCAACAGCGTGTTCTTTTGCTTTATAAAGTTGTTCTAAGTCAAAACTTCTTGTATTATCCATATTTTTATCCAAGCCCCCGAATTAACGAGGGCTTGAAAATCACTACCATAGGTATGTTTTACCACTATGGTACTACGCGTGCTTACATACGATTATCCAGTTAGGATCAAGTACTTTGACCGCGAAGGACATTGCCCAACCTACGGTTGAGAATCTGTCTACTGGGTTATCAGTACTATTCGCTCCCGGATTCTTGACGTAAACGTGTTGTCTATCTCCCTCCAAATCTGTTACTGCGAAAGCCTCTTTACCGTGAATGTAGGAATTATACACATCTACCGTAGATGATGTCTTGGTAGCTTCGCTACCTTCTACAAACCTTACACCATGTAGTCTTCCAAGTTCACCCTTGTAAAGATTGTCTCCGTCTTTGTAGGTATGTGCATTAACCCAAGTGGAGTCGCCCATTAAAGCGTACGATCCATAAGGATTAGTTTTACCTAAGAAGTAACCATCGTCATACTTCATTGCTTTCTGTATCTTTAAAGTCTTGACGGCTTTTCTAACTTCGTTGGCTCCGAATGTATCAGATGATGCTATAGCAGAAAGAGCTGATTTTGATCCTGCAAGTTGTGCAGTACCATTGTCTAACTCAAGTCTGACTAAAGCGTCTCTCGATTCTCCAGCATTTATACCCATAACTTCAACCGCACCCTTCATTTTAGGATCTATTGCAGTTAGAGATAGCAATTTAGAGATTGGGGTATAGGATGCGTATTCTGCAACTGTACAGGACACATTAGTTGCTGATAAATCTACTGCGGAAGGATTTGAACCCTCTGTAGGAGATTGAGTTATCAAGGCTAACGGGCTATATCTTTGGAAATATACAACCTTACCATTACCAGAAGGAAGGGGTCTTTTCTGCGCACCCTGTTCCATTATCTGGCTTCTTTTTACCATACTTATGAATAGCTTATCGTAATAAGTGCTCATAAGTTGGCTTAACGTTGATGTCGTTGATGCCATTTTATTTTTTCACCTTCTTCTTAATATGCCGATACGGTTCCGACCATTTTTTCTATATCTTCAAGACTTAGGTCTTTAGTTTCTTTATCACTTGTCAAATTAGTAGAAGGGGTTGTAGCACCTTCACTCAATTGTTTATTGAGGTTCTGTGCAATTTCTGCCCTGCTTTTATTTGCTGTATAACCTTTAATTTTCATTAAGCGGTCTACAACAGGTTTCAGACGTACATTAGGGTTCAATGCCCTTAATTCTGTATAAAAAGATACTACTTCTGTAGACAACTTTTCATCGTACTTATCAGAATCCTTACGAAGTTCTGGATAGGACTCCTCGCAGGCTAAGATATCTGATACCAGCATATCTTTTTTCATCTGTTCCCTTCTTACTTCCTCTAAAGCCTTTTTAGTTGCACGTTCCTCAACAGTCCTTATATCTGCTTCATAATCACCAGATAGCTGGGGATTGAAGTTTTCAATCTGCTCAAAGAGATTATCTTTACTGTCTATAGCAACTAAAGGCTCAAGTTCTGCTATTCTGTTTTCAAGTTCTTCTTTTTCGCTTTCAAGCGCTTTGGCTTTATTCGCTAACTCTTGAACTCGGTTTTTGCCGCGTTCGGACTTTATTTCTTCAACTTCATTACTATCAACTTCTTCGTCCGTAGGGACTTCAGTTGTTTCAGTCTCACTTTCAGGCTCACTTTCAGGACTTACGTCTTGTGAGACCTGTTCAATTTCTTCTTTGATTTCTTCTGCCATGAAAAAATCCTTTCTTTAATTTTATTACACGCCACTTACGGTCAAGCGTCAGGCTGCTACGCTTCTGACAACTAAAAAGGAGCGTTTCTGCTTTTAACCTTTTTAAAGTAACCTTTTAAAGTTGGTAGCCATTAAAGACTACATAAGTGGTAAGGTTATTACCACTTGTGTAACCTTCAATACTTCTTTTTTAACACGGGCTTACCATTTTCGTCAACTCCGGTTAACATATAGTCATTTCCGATATATGTTGCAAACTCTAATTTTGCATCTTTCTTGTAGAGGTACGGTCCTTTTTGTACCCACTTGCCTTCAATAGTGTTTTCGTACACTTCTTCTGTTAATTCAGTCCAGTCTTTTTTAGACTGTTCCCACTTTTCAGAAGCCCTTTTTTTAATTTCCTCTTTTGAAAGTTTAGGGCGTTCTTCCCATTCCTCTTCAAAGTCTTCTTCATTCTCCCTCAACGACTTTATGGGTAGTTTCTACTTTGGAAATGATCGCGTCTATTTCTTCCCCCACAAGTCTTGCAAAGTAAAACAACTTTCCCATCTCCTCATAATTTGCCCCGTTTAAGTCAAAGTCTTTTAATTCAAGCAACCTTGACTTTCTTTTCAACATCCATTCTTTTAAGTCTTTCCATCCTTCAGTGCTGGCTAAGTCCGATATATGGTCATCTACAGAAGTGTTTTTCTTTTCGTTATCCTTTCGCATTTCCTTAATAAACCTCAAAAAGTCCGCATTATTTGGTGCTACTGCTTGTGTATCAGGCATATATCCCCCCTTCTGGTCCTACTCCACCCATCTGCCCACCTATTGGTCCTGCTGGTCCTGCTGGTCCCATTGGTCCTGTTGGTCCACCTAACTGCTGTTCAAACTGTGCTATTTCTTGGTCCATTTGGTCAAGCGGTATTCCTTCTTCTTCTTGGTTTTCAATAATTATCTTGTCCCAATCATTCACACCTGCTTTTATCACCCATTGTTTGAATAATTCTGCAGCGTTTATTCTCTTACCGTTTTCTTCCATTACATTTATGAGCGGGGACTCCACTTTTCCTGTTTGAGGGTTTATTTGTGCATTATTAAGTACAACCTGTAACATTGTATTCAGGTTTGCAAGTTCCAACTCATCGTCCCTTTTTATCATTGAGCCTGAGTCAACTTCAAACCTATATTTTCCTTTTAGAATGTCTTTATCAATTGTTAGTTTTGCACCTTCACCTGACTCAAAGAACTCCACAATGTCCGGAAATTCCTTTTCAATGGTTTCTACTTCTGCCTTAAATAAAGATAATATCAAAGGAGCTTCCATCTTATTGGCTTGTAGGTTAACAAACTTTTCTACCACATTTTGTACTGTAACCTCCATCTGGTATCTGTCCATCATATCCCTTGTATTTTCCCTTGCCGCTTGCATTCTCAATGCTTGTGGCGTCTTTCCTGCTGTTGTATCAAATTGCTGTGCTACAGATGTTGAAGATGTTCCATTTGTATTTTCCAACGCACCAAGTAAGAAGTTGTACGAAGACTGGAATGTAGCCAAACTTTTATCTGCTACCACCATAGGTTGTACCGACTGGTTTGGTCTGTCTACATACATTTTGGCTCCGGGTCTCATTTTAATTGAAGATGCGATAACCTCATTAGGGTTTATCTGTAAAGGCGGGAATAATTCCATTTTAACCCCGTCAAAGTATAAGTTAATAAGTGAATTTATTGCTTTTTGTAGTGTAGCCCCGCGTTCAATTTCCCCCAATCCAAAGAAATCATCTAAAAGTGGAAAGCAGTGCTTTACAATTACAGGTAGTTCACCATTCTTGTGCGGGTTTTCAATTATTCTTACTATTTCCCTTGTTTCAGGTTCAAACGTTATCCATTTATCCCTTTCATATCTTGTAATAAGTTCAATGTAAGGGTTATCTTTACCCCCCGCATCATAGGAATTGTAGAATTCTGCATATCTTGTTGATATTCTTTCGCTGGACATTTCAGAACGAGATGTGCCTTTAGTTTTACCTTTCAGCACCTTATCAATGTTCTTCCAAGTATCCTTGTCCCTTGCTTTTAGCCATTCTTTGGTCTTTAAGGTTGAAACATAAATGAAGTCTGAGTCTTCTAAAGAAATAGCCCCTGCTTGTGGAAATACATCCCTTATATTAAGCAGGAATAGGTCTGGTCCGATATATCCTTTTTGTTTGTCCACTACCCAGTCTACAAGTCCAAACGATGAGCCGTAAATTAAAGAATACATATCAAGTAGTTTGAACTTAGTTATAAGTGGAAATTGACTTTTAGCATTGGGATATACCCATTTGTTTAAGACAAGCGTCATCAACTTGTTTTTGCCCCTATCGTTCTTTGATAGTGCAAACGGCTTTCCTGTTGGCAGTTGTGAACATACCCTGCCAGAACGTTCTAAAACATAAGTTGCAAGTCGCGGGTCGTTAATTTGTGACTTAGTTTCATCTTCCGTTATCTCATCGGGGTTTTTGCAGAAAAATATATCTTCTTTTTCATCCCAGTCGGAACGTTTTGTTTCCACATACTTGTCTGACGCCTTAAAATCCGAAAATAAATTATCTTTATCTATCTTTGTATCTATTGGTTTGGTTGGCATAAAAATACTCCTTATAAGGTTGCTACTATTAGTAGTTAACACAATTAAATTATTGTGTCAAAAACCTTAATAAAAACCCCTGTTAAACAACTTTGAATCATCAGGAAAGTCCTTAAAGTCAACCTTTAACTTGGTTGGCTCTTCTGTCTGATATAATTGATATACGATAGCGCAACTTGTCACCAGATCATCATGAGCATTGGTTTCAGCCATTGCTTTAACCGATGATGATGTTTGAGACAGAATGAAACTGAAGTGTTCTTCTATTGTCGGCTTATCATATATGGCTATCAAGTGCTTATCTATTGCTTCCTTCCAGTCAGCCAACATTTTAGGTCTTGTAGCAGTATTGGTATCCCAGCCGAGTTTTGACTCATTAGGGTTATCTATATTTCCGTATGTAATCATCTTGTAAATCCTATACTTTCCAAGTCTGTTTAGTGCGGCAAGTCTTTCTAATTCAAAAACCCCGCCGTTATTTCTTTCATAAGCCACAACAGGTTTAATACCTGTAACATCTGCTATCTTCTCAATTACAGGATAGATGGCGTTAGTCATTTCTGTTGCGAGTAGTTTAGAATGATAAACAAGCGGAATATCAAGTTTTGTTTTAGATAAAAATTGGACAGCACAATAATCCCCCATACCTGCAGATGTATCTGCCCCTACAATAATGAATTCCCCTTTTTCTATATTTCTATATTGTCTGAACATAGATCCCTTCTTTCATTGGTTCTTTGGCTTCTTTAAGATAGCGTGCAAGTGATTCGGTATCAAAAAAACACTGACCTGATGTAACAAACGCTTCGAGACTATTGCTGGGATATTCCTGCTTATAAAGTCTTTCCCCAAGTTCTTTTTTCTTTTCTTCTAAGAAACTTTTAGAATAGAAGTCTTCCGCGTTGTAAAATAATGGCTTAAACCCTGACTCCCCAAGCACCGACCTATCCCACAATTCTTTTCCTTCGTTAAAGCCGTTTGCTGTAGTTTCAATAATTGCTTTTCCTGTTGGTACAAGCGCCTGTAGCGCACCTGCAAGTATATCTTGTAAATGAGGATAGAAAAAAGCCTCGCTCAGATGTAAATTCGTTATCGTTTTTGATCTACCGAAGTTTATGTTTTCTGCGGTACCTATCTTGTAAGTATTATTGTACCTTTCAAGGTACATCTCATACTTTGAGTTATACTTCAACGCTTTTTCTATGTTCGGATCAATACAGCGAAGGTAGTCTTTAACCCTTTTTAGCAGTCCTTGAGCATTATCAGTATTATCAGCAACTACTACGTTATAAACATTTTCCCTGACTAAAAAATCAGCTGTGAATATAGCCAATATCAGACTTGAAAATCCTTGTTGCCTCGCCTTCAAAATTATGTCCTTTCTGTTTGAAGTATCCTGTGTCAAATACTTATCTTGTATGGAGTTTAACTTGAAAGGCACAAGCACCCCTTCTTTGTTAACGATAGATAGGTTTTCTTCAATCCATTTTTTGTACCCGTTATTCATCAAGGTTATAATCCTTCTTATAAGAATCAAGTTTGTTTAATACATTTACTTGTACGTTTGTTTGGTTATTCTCTCTAAATTGTCTTTTCTCGAGCCACCATTTAGCGGTGGACAAATCCTTATCTTTTATCATCGAGTCAACCACTACGTTTTTAGCCACAATATCAGCATAATGCTGTGCTGAGTTCATTTTAGTAAGAAAATCACTGTGTCTATCAAGCCATTCATAATATGTTGGTTTTGTAATTTCAGCATAACTACAAGCCTCATCTACAGTTCCACCGATCTTGAATATGCTCTCAAGTTTCTTAACTACCTCGTCATTGTATTTTGTTGGTCTTCCACCTAAATTCTTGGTGATACTTTTTCCCATTCATCTTCCTTTCCTATAAATCTTGCGTATCTTTTACGGATAACATCACAATACTTGGGATCTATTTCCATCATATAACAAGTCCTGTTTAGTTGTTCACAGGCTATTAGGGTTGAACCACTACCACCAAAGAGGTCTAGTATTATATTGTCCTCTACCGAACATTTCCTTATCATATCAGCACATATTTCTACAGGTTTTATAGTAGGATGCCATAACCCGTCATCTTCATATTTTGCAGGATGGTTATAAATATAGACATCTGTTTCATAATTACCTTTATATTTCTGAAACATTGTTGGTTTGCCCTTGCTAAACAATAAAATCGCTTCGGTTTTTATCACCCAATTAAAGTGTGGGTATGTTATATCGTTTGGTTTGTATAACACAAGATACCTCTGAAACAACAACTCATCTGACAAACCTAGTAATGTCCAAAAATACCTTGGAGAGTGAAAAGATATGAAAATACCACCCTCTTTAAGCAACCCACTCACCACACGCACCCATCTTTTATTCCACTCCACTAAATCACCAACAGGTAAGTCATCATTTACGATATCCCTACCCATACCATAAGGTGGGTCAGTAAACACCATATCCGCTTTCTGTCCATTCATTAGTTTCTCTACATCTTCTATCTTTGTACTATCCCCACACAAAAGTCTGTGTCTGCCTAACTGATATACTTCGCCTAACTTACTTATTGGTTCTTCATCTGATACTTCAGGTACTTCATCTTCTTGTACTTCTTCCTTAAATAAAACTTTGTCTAATGTTTCCGGCGGTGTTAAATCTACAGCATAATCAGACCATTCAAAATCCGGAAATGCACTTGATAAGTTGGCTAAAAGATCATCGTCATAATACCCCGCTCGGTCATTGTCAGAAAGTGCATATTTAAGTTTCTCCATATCATCTTTTGGATCTACCACAGACACCCACACATCCTCTATTCCTAACTCCCGGTAAGCTCTCAAACGCATATTTCCACCTATCACTTCACCATCTTTAGTGATAATTAGTGGCTTATATTGTCCGAGTTCTTGAATTTGTTTCTTTAATCGTTCAAAGTCCTCTTTTCTAATAGATCGGGGGTTCTGTTCCCATAGTTTTAGATCTTTTGTTTTTCGATATTCTTTAGTACTCATATTACATCTTACCCCTTAGCTCGTGAAACTTCCTATAAATATCAGAAAAGCATTGAAGATATCCGTCCGAAAAATATCTTTCCTCAATATCCTCTTTATCAAATGCATCTAAATCCACAGTATAACCAAGTTGAATAGCCGACTCGCATATATCTGCTACCGCTATGACTATATCCCGTATTGTATTATCATAAACCGCAATAATATCTGCTGTTTTCTTGTTTGCATCTTGAACACTTGAGTGTCTTAAAGAATAAAGTGACTTTTTTATTGCACTTTTAGACATCCGCTTCAGTCTTTTTATTTCCCTTAACCTTTCTTGAATGGTTGTCTGTAATGTGTAATCAAAATTACTATCTATGGGCTTTATAGAATTCATTTTATCTCCTTTTAAGATATTTATCACTTTGAGGAATGAATTGCAAGGTTTATAAATGCTTTGGAAAGTCTCCGTTGGAGGTTATTATCTTAAGTACAGTTCCTTTTACTTCTACACGGCTTCCGCATAACGGACATTTAGGTTTGTTTTCCGTTTTTACACGGACCATCTTTTTACACTTTGAACACCATGCATTGAACATCACTTCTTTTTCTTCTTAACTATTTTGCTTCCGTACTCCGCGCTCCATTTTTTGGCTATTTTTGGGTGTTTTACCCAGAGAAATTTTCTTTGTTTTTCTGAACGAAATGGCATATTATACCTCCTTTCTTGAAAACCATTTTACATCAATTCCTTCATTCCTTCTGTTAAACTTTACTGCACATTTGTGTGAACAAAACCTCTGCTTTCTATTCTTAGGCTGAAATATAGCACCGCACTCCTTACACTTTATCTTTTCAAATGGCATATCCAAGCCTTTCCTATAAAATAAATACAAACTATTGATGCAATGGTTAGGATAATTTCACACCAATTTTCTTGTATGAACCAAATAAGTTCTTTTATTAAATTATTGTAGTGTCTGTGTCCTATTTTCATTTTCTTCATCCTTTATTTTGCGCTATATTTCTAACACTCAGTAGTTCATATATTCCTCTATCAGTTACCATCTTTTTTGCTATTTTTAGTGCCTCTTCCTCACTACTTGCAACTATGTCAAGTTTTACTATATTCGGATAAGCAGTAGTTCCTGTAGCATGGTTATAGCACCAATAATGATAAATATATTTTTCTTTATTTTCTTTTTTCATTTTTACCTCCTTTAGTTTGTGGTATAGATTTAATACAATCCTTAAATATCTTTTCCCATTCTGCTTGTGTCGGTTTTTTAGGTTTGAACTCCATATCTCTGCCAATCCATTTATACCAAAACACTTGTAAGTTCGTTGGTTTGTATAGGAAGTTAGGTTTAGTTCCATTACACCAACCACAGTCATCTCTTTCACACCAACAAAACTCGTGCATCATAAAAGTATCGTTCTCAAAGGTTGTTCCGTATCCAAATCTACCACCGAGTCCCATCCCACCATTGTTTTCTCCACCGTTTCCTGTCTCTACAAGATATTTCGTTAGTTCTACTAAATCCATATCTATGTAAGAACTCGCTGTCGGCGGTAATATTATATTTACTTCTATTTGTTTTTTCATTCTGTCTCCTTTATGTTATAATATCATTGCAGATAAGAAACCTTATCTGTTATCAACCGCCCGTTGAAAAAGACGGGCTTTTTGTTTCCTTTTAGTCATTTTTTATCTCCTTTAGTCTTGGAATAATAAAACTCCCTGAAGTGTTGTTTAGACATATATTGGTGTGTTCCTTCTTTTTTATCGTAGGTACAACCCGAACAATCAGGCAACATTTCTTCTATATCACGTAGTATTTCTTCCTCTATTTGCTTTTCTTTTATGTTCATTTTTTATCTCCTTTAAAAATATCCAAAAATATGAATGAGTTTTCCGTAGATGTCTTTGCTTCAAGTTGGAATTACTAACTTTTCCTTTCGGCAAGTGAAGTATTGCCAAGTCTTTTGGATAAAAACCTGTTTCTGTTGCCCATTTCCACACCAAACAATGAGTCATTGTGGTTTTGTTATCTGTATAATCCTGACACTTAAAAATAAGTACCCCGTTTCTTTTTAGTATCCGATATGCTTCTTTTAATATCCCAATATAAAGTTCCTTTAATTCTTCCAAGTTCTTAAATATCCCGTGAGTTGTTGAGCTGTAATAATTCTTTGTTTGTCCGTGAATCCCAAACAAAAACGGAGGGTCTAAAATCATTGAGCATATACTCCCACTTTCTATTGGTAATTCTCTGGCATCTGCTTTTTCCACCTTCAACATCTGTGGGTTAATATCATACTTATACGTTGGTTCGTTTACCCCATTCTTATAGAAGTTTCCTTTGAAATACATCGGGTCAAGTTCAATATCCTTCCCGTCTAAATGAATGTCTATTATGGCTTTTAATAACTCCTGTTCATTTTCAAATACTGATTTGTAGTGTTTTTTATTATTTATTTTTACCTTTGTATTTAGTTTATTTGCTTTCATTTTAGTCATTTTTTATCTCCTTTAGTTTGTGATAGTTGGTGTATAATACCTTTAGGAAACTTTGTTTTCCCATTGTAACTAATAAGCCTGACTTCGGTCAGGTTTATTGGTTCATATACTCTTAATTGCCAACAACCATCACAATAATTATTTTTAGTTTTATCCTTATTAGGATTGTACTCTATCTCAAACACATACTTGCCGTAACATTCTGCTTCTTCTTTATCAACGGCTAAATATATGCAATCGGAAGCATTGGGATATTCCTCTGTAGCCCTACTGTATATGCCCCTACTTAAAAACTCATCTATATTATTAGTTCCATGATAGAACTTCATTGTTTACCTCCTTTAGTTTGTGATAGGTTATTAGTAATAAATAAGTATATTTTGTTATTTATTTCTCTAACTGCTTGATTGTAACCACGCTTCTCAATATTTTCAGGTTCTGCTTCCCATTCTTCTGGTATATTTACATAGGAGTAGTCTATTTTTCGTTCTTTTAACTTTAGGTTCCCTATATCTTTCACAATATCTTTTATAGCATCTTCTCTTTCCTTTTGTATTATGTTCATAATATCCTCTTGTGCTTTTGACACATTTACAGTAGTACCAAACCCTTTTTCTCTGTTCCCATCAAACTCAACTAATGAGAGCAAAATATCCTGTACTTTTTCTTCTGTTTGTTTATTCATTCTTGTTCCTTTCAATTAAATACTAAACAGTCGGAATGACTTAACTGTGTTGCCCTGCCAACTAACTCCATAGAGTTATTGTGTTTCGCAACTCTAATAGGTGTTGGGGTAGGTATGAAGTTAGGCTCATCATACCTTTTTGCCCTCGCCTACTCTGAGGCTACCCCAATTCACTTCTCACAGGTGTCCACTCAATTAGGTCAATTCCTATCCTGCGGGTAATTACTCCGCTTCGGTCATTCCGAGTATTTAATTTTCAATTTTCTCACGGAAACAAACCCTGTAAAAAACGTGGTTTATGTCTCCGTATAATATACATTCTTGTATAGGTTACAGTAAGGTGCACGCTTCCGTACACCAACCTAACACCTAACTTTTATATGTTCCATCAACCTCGTCATTTCTGCTAACAATCTTGTATCTCGGCTTTCCTGCCCCTTTATAGCCGAGAGTTCCTGCTGAACTTTAATCCGAGTTTAGCCAAAGCCCTCAGGGGCACAGGAACACAAATCATTTCAAACTTTCCCTTACTATTGCACCTACGGAATGTGCAAAAACCTCATCCCTACTATGTTCGTGTATGTAGTCAAAGATGTGGCTAACCGCATGTACCGCTTCGTGTGCAAGTGTTCCTATTTCTTCAGGGGTTTTTGGTTTTCTTGGCAACGCTATTATCGGATGACAGTCAGGATCATAGTAAAGATAACCCCTGTTCTTGTGATAGTCCGTATCAGTAGGAGCATATCCGTATTTTTTCAGACATTCGGCAACTTTCTTTTTGCCCCCAAATACGACTATTACTTTATATTCTTTGTTTAATATCGGTATTTCAATCATTTTTCCTTCAACTTAATAACCATTTCTTCCAATTCACTTATGGTCCATTGCTTATAAGGTATCTTATATCGTTCCCGCAAGTATTCTTTGTCTTCTTTACGCCATTTTCCCATCCAATCGTTATCTGACTCCCAGTTCAAAAACCAACCCCCCAAATTATCTTGTACTGTTTTACCGCTTCCTCCTAATGTATGATGGGTTGGACAAACTTTCAGCTGATTTCGTAAATCCCATCTTAAAAGTTTATTTGTCCTTCCAACAATGTGGTGAGTGTCAAGTTTTGTATAATCAACCCTTTCTGATAACGGAAGTTTATCGCATATTTCACAATAATTTGCTCCCCTCTCTCTCCAAAGTTTATCTAACTGCTTTTCTAATTGCTTTCTACTTCTTTGCGACTTGGGCATCCAAATCCTCCAAGTTCAAATCATCTAAATCAACTTCTTCTAATCCTTCTGGTTCTGTTTTTTCAACCCCGAAAGGATCTTCCCCCCTATACAACGCTTCAAGATCTATATGTGCTTCCTTGTATGCTTCTTTAATTTCCTTTGAGACAGGTTCTTTAGGTTCGGGCATTACAGAATATTCCACATCTGTAGGGTTTATTCCTGTACGGGTTTTTGTAATCACGATGTCAAATGTCGTAATATCGCCCCACGACTTACTTAATGATAATGCTTCAAGAGCGTTCATTATTCCGACCTGTTTAACTTCAAGTATCTGTACTTTTTCCGCTTTATAATTCCAGACTACCATAGCGGCAAAACCTTTCATCGCTCCCCTTTGAGCGTTAGTAAGTCCTTCCCAACTTTTTACCCTGACAGGTTTTCCACCTTTACCTGCCATTTCATTTTTAGGGACCAAATTCCCTTCTGCGTCTTCCCAATAAACATATCCTGTTATTGGTTTTTCAAGAATACGAATTCTATTTTCTCCTTCTTCAAACTTCATATAATTGCCTACTTGTGATTCGGCAAATTTATCAGGTGTAAACATAATATTTCCTTTCGGCTATTAGCCAATTAAATAAAACACCTTTAATAATTTTCTACTGCCTCTTTCCCATCTATAAGACTTTTTACTGCGCTCCATTTATACCAAGCTACTTTTCCTGCAGTTCTCAAAGCAGCCATTTTTTCAAACATTCCTTTGTTGTGTAATAAAATTGTTACTTGTGCTTCCCTCATCGGTTGGTTGTTCAATCCGTTTACTTCGGCGGAGAACATCATACGAGCCTTTTCCAGCTCATATTCCACCTCATAAGCGTCCCTTCTTTGAGTGGCTTCTACTAATTCATTTGTAAGTTCTTTTAGTTTTTCTGCTAAATCCATCTTTTTTTCCTTTCAAATTGCTGACGCCGACTGGGGCCTGACGTCAGCACCCCAGCCGGTTTGGACTTACTGTAAGTTATCTAAATAACCTAAGTTATTGAAACAACTCCAAGCGTCCCAAGTACCCAATCCGTTTCCTTCTATTCCATCTCCCCTGTCCCATATCCAATAAGCAACCTCTAAGTTTTTGTCTACATCAAACATATCTATTGCTGTGTAACCGAACTTTTCTTTTACTTCGTCTTTCCAAGTCTTCCAATGTATTTGTGCCACGCCCAAATCACCTGTTTCTGACACTGCATCAGCCAAATGTCCTGATTCGCACTTAAATACTGCGATTGCTATCATTGAAGTTTTGTAGTCCCCCCATACTTGAATTATCTTTTGCTCGGTTGTTGATAACTCTTCGTATGGGGTTCCTACTACTACTATTTCCTTAACAGGTTGAGGCGCTTCTATTTTCTCAATCCTGTAAGGTAATTGAAACTTTAATGTCTGTTTAACTATGTTCTGCTTTACTATTTGATGTTCAGCTCCCCAGTCTGCTACCTTTTTAGTAGCTGTAGCTACACCAATTATCAACAGTATTATTCCAACAGCAATCCCCGCACCCATTAAGTTAAAATCAGTCCTTTTTTCTTGTATTGGTTTTTTAATTTCTATTACTTTTTCCATCTTTTTTCACCGCCTTTCTGTATGAATTAACTATCTTTTTAACCTTCTCTAATGCTGGTAACAATTCTTCTATATCTCTAACCTTAAACTTTTCGGGGTTTTCAACTATTAAATCAATCATTTTATCTATCGCTTCAATTTCTTTCATTTTTGCACCCTACTAAACCTGCCATATAAAACAACCCGTTAATCGTATTTCTTATTTCTTTTGCTTTCTTTGTCCTTTTATCTGTTTCTTGGTATATTTCAATCCATTCACTTATTAGTTTGTTTATGTATTCTGCTTTATTCATTTTGAATTGAGATATTCTGCTTCTTCTTCTTTTAGATATTTATAAGGATCTTCATCTAATTGAAGCAGTTGGTCTTCTAAGGACAATTTGTTACTGGGGAATAATGACTCAACAAGGTCATTGAGTCTGTCGTAATTTTCTTGAAGTCTTTGTTCGGCTTCAAGTTGTTTTTGGTTTTTCATATTAAACCTTTCTTAATTTTTTACTGTATCCATATTACCACTATTTATAAAGTCTGTCAAGTGCTTTTTTATTTTGTCGTACATTTCTTCAGATATCACTATTTTGTTCTTTTTAACACGGCAAAGATATGCCGCAGACATACCTGAAAACCTTGAAAATTCCATTAAAGGAACACTTTCAAGTAAGGTGTCGTTTATTTCCATTAGTTTAGTCATTCGTACTTTCATATTTTTATAATTTGAATTCACTTTTGAACCCTCTGTAATGGCACTGCGGGCATCTATACTCTGGTTCTGGCTTTTCTTCCTTTTTTCCATCTGTCAAATATTTAGTAATAAGTTTGTTCATTGATAAGTTTTTACCTTCTGGTAATTCTTCAATTCTTCGGTATTCTGGGAACATATCATACATTTGAACTGCGTACCATAAAGAGCGTTCTGACTTGTTTAAATCAAGTGCAAGGTTCTGCAGTAATTCAGTGACTTGTCCTTTTCTAAACTGTCTTATTCTTTCTCCAATTTCCCAATATCCTCTAATCAAATCATTTCGGGAATTAAAAACTGCTTCTGTCCAAATAGCTTCTATATCCTCTTTAAGTAAGTTGTATTCTTCATTCATATTTTTTATTATATCTGCTTTACACAGAAAGTCAATAATATATTTATATCTTTTCTCCAAAGAAGTCGGTGCTTACATCTGACTTCTTAAACGAATACTTCTTACTACTTACCAAACAGGCATTGTCTTCATCGTTAAACATTGCCCAACCCCTTTCAGTGATATTTCCATTATTTTTTATTTCCCACACATCCACGAGATAACCATCTAAATTACACAGACCAACCACGTTATATTTTATGTCTGAGTTTTTCTCACCTTTCCTTGTGAAGAATTGCTTACTTGCTGTAACTATGCCGTCTTTCATTAACTTTTCTATGTCGTTTGTATGTTCCTGCTCCTCATACTTTGCAACTGCTTCGTTGAATTCTTTTTCAGGAAATTCAAAATAACTAAACTTTTCTTTTGCTGTTTTCCAACTCACGTGTTCTCACCCCCCTTCAGGTTCAATAGCTCGCCTATGTAGTCAACCGGTTCACCTTTAGGCGACTTTCTTCTAAACAATAAGGTTGGAGTAGGATCTTTAGCCCACCACGCACCAGACCGCAGAACCAGCAATGCTTTTTTAATATCTTCTTCCGAGTAGACTTTGGACCAAAAGTCCAAGTTATCTTTGAAACCGTAATAAGACTTAAAGTTAGTATCCATTGCCTTGTTAAACCATTTAAGAACTTTTTCTGCTAATTCTGTATTTTTGATTTCTGATTTATGATTTATGATTTCTGATTTATGATTTATAGAGCCTACGGTTGGGCAATCATTGCCCAATCGTTGGTCAATACATCCTTCTATATCAACAAATTCTCTTATTTGTTCGGGATAACTTTCCCACAACCTTTTACGAGATTCCTCTGTTTTTCCACCTGTATATCTTGCACGTGTAAATTTATCAGATAATATGAAATATCCAAATTTGTAGTAAATTCCGAAATAAGTTAATTTAGGTATAGTTTCAGTAACTTTTTGTACAGTAGTTCCACAATAAAAAGCTACCTCATCTAAACCAATTTGATAACAAGGTAATGTTGGAATTCTATCGTTACTCAAAAGAAAAAGTGTAATACGAGCTTCTTTGTCATCTAACTCCCTAAATTTAGGGTCTGTCCATATTCCTGTTCCTAATATACGAGTTTCCATTTAATCCACCAATCCTAACTCTTTTTGGGCTATATACATAAAATCCCACCATATACTATCGTAAGCTTTGAGTAAATTCTCCATATCTTCTTCACTGTTTAAGCTATATAATTTTTCTACTTGAGAAATACTCCACGATAATTGCGTAATTTTAGACATATCTAATTTCTTAGATAGTACTTTATTCCTTAATTCTTCTTTTTTATTCATTCTTTATTTCCTTAATTAAATACAAAAGTCCCCTCGCATTAAAGGGTTGACACATCCAGGTGCGAGGGGGCTTTTATCTTTAATTTTAGATGACCCAGATGTGTCATACTAAGTGTATATCATTATTTTTGGGAGAAGTCAAGTATAAAATTAGTGGCCTGTGGGTAAGGGTCAGTGACCAACCAACCCCACCCACAGACCACTATTTACATTATACACGACAAGTCAAGTTTTCCATAAAAAATACGCCCTATTTGAGATATACTCGCTTAGGGCGTAAGTCCGAATTCCTATAAGCAAATATTGTTTCTTACCTTAAAAGTCATTCTTTTTTACGATATAAAATGGAACCCATTCGGTCTTGACTGACTTAATTCCGGTTTCATCTGTTATCACTTCAAGAATGACACCGCCGATATTTGGAAACAAACCCATTCTTGCAAGATATGGGGTTTGGGCTTGAAAGCAACCCATACTGAATGTTTCTACATTGCGGTATGCAGGAATGTAAACCTGTACGTGCCAATGTCCTACAAAAAGCATATGTGGTTTCTGTTCAGGTGCGAGTTGTTCCACGATCTTCTGGGGTTTGTAAGAACGCGCATAGGCAACTCCTCCAGAACCGTGCATCAATGCTATCTTTATTCCGTCAACCACAGCGGTTGCATAGTAGTCCCCTACGTATTCCATATCCTCACGTACAGAACAGACTTCTTTCACGATATTATATCCTGCTGTCTTATAGAAGGACTCATCGTGGTTTCCCAAGATAACTTTTGTTGAAATGCCCTTAATTTTAGGGTAGTTTTCAATTACATAGTCTCGTTGTGCATCTGCCCCGTGAGCAAAGACCTCGTATTCCTGACCCCTATAGATCCCGACTCCGTCAACCAAGTCACCACAGTGCATTACAACTTCAACTCCACGCTTTTTGCAGACGGAATAGAAGGTGTAAAGATGTGAGAGTTGTTGAAACCTTGATCCCAAGTGAGTACAGGATATTACTGCGAAGCGATACTTGTTGCCTGTGAGTTTTGTAATATCAGGTTCAAAGGTAGTTCCTGATACTTGCGGTGGAACTTTAGAAGCGAAATAACCACGCTTTGAAAGTTCTTCTAACAATTCTTTATTTGTGAGTTTCTCCGTCATTTCATCCTCCGTGAATGCGTTTATGACAATTTGGACAAACAAGTACAAGGTTATCGGGACTATTTGTGCCGCCTTTTGACCTGTACTTTAGATGATGTAATTGCAACCTGCAGTTTTTTGTTTCTTCTGCCCCGCAAAATACACATCTATTACCATCACGTTCCCTAACCAATTTCCGCACTTCAGGGCTAATTTTAGACATCTTGACCTCAGTTATATAGTGGGTCTACTTGCGTATCGATGACTATAAAGTCCTGAAATTCTGCATCTGCCAATTTATAGGCAAAGTTCAATGCACTCATCAGGTCTGGTGCGTATATGAGATAGGTAACACGAACAACATCTTCGTCTTTTCTTATCCACCTTTTGCTTAACATCAACCGAATTCTGTATTCTTTCCTTTCCACAGCAAGCCTCCTTATTGGTTTGTATTGCTTATAGGTTTTCAAGGTACATTTTTGATATATCACATTCTTATGAAATAACAAATATTCTAAAATAGAACAGACACTACTTTAAACTTGCCTTCTAATGCCCCTAATTGCCAACGTAAGGGGTTTTTATGTGAAAAACGATAAATGTATGCTTTTGGAAAAGAAGCGTCTTAAAATGTCTTGTGGCGCGTAGTATGATGGACGTGGTGGGAGTTGAACCCACGTTTTGCTTGTAGCAAACCCGACACGCCCTTTAAGAAAATAGTTTTCCTTCGTACATAAATGAATGGTTGACAATTGGAACTATTTGTGGATAAAATTGGTGGGTATCAAACAAGTATTCGGCCACAGCAAACCCCTGTGTCCAGTCGGGGTTTATGACATAAGAAGGTGTCGGGGTTGCATTGCAAAGACAGCCTGTTTCTATCCAGAATTTAGTGTTTCCTGACTGTGTTCGTGTAACCAAACTAAGCTTGTGTGAATGTCCTGAGAAGCCTGAATATCCGAATTTATCTATGTTGGCGTGTGCGGCAAACCCCGATTTTATTCTAAGTAATGTTCCGTGTGTAAATACAGCGTTGTGTCTGATCACAAGCCTGTCTTGCGGTGCCCACCTCACACCATTTTTCTTTAACTCCAATAGGTGGGGTACAGATATTATGTACTCATCATCGGAAGTTAAGTCTGCAAGCTGTGCCGCATTTCTACCCAAATACTTAGCAAGTCTTTCCTCATGATTGCCTTCAAAATAGGTTATTTGCACTTCGGAGTTTGCTTCTCTTGCAGTATTAACAAGCTGTCTTAATACTCCCCTTGCTTCCTCTATCTCATCTGCAAGGTCGGTTTTGTAATATACATCTTGATCAAACTTAGATATTTTAGTGAAGTTAATAAAATCCCCGAGTATATCAAGATAGTCAGGTTTATAGTAAGATATAAACTTATAAATTAAAGATACCGTTTTTATGTCGTAATCGGGTACATGAACATCACTGATAATCATGTACCTCTCTCTTTTATCTTTATTCATGGTCAGGGTACTCTTCCATTCGATAAAAGTGTATCACCGTTACACGTTTTGTCAATACCTTATAAACCTATCACTATGTAACAAGACTTTCGTGACAGACCTGTCACGGAACATTAAAATGGATAAGTCAAAACCTCGTGAGTCCACCTGCTTCACCTTCAGGTGCTTTCAGGTGTAGATATTTGTCAATGAACCTAAGTCCTGCTATTGCACCTGCTACAGCAATTACCTTAATATCAAACTTACCAGATGATAACGCGTCTATAATGACAGGAATAACAGCAAGTAATATAACTCTACATAACTCTTTTAATGATTCTATTAAAACTTCTTTAGATGACATAATTATCACCTCCTAAATATTTTATCAAAAAACGCATTCAAAAGTTCCTTAGCGGAATAGTCTTTTAACGGATTTTGCGATATTAACTTCGTTTCCAAGTCGTTAATTTTAGCATTTAGCTTCGGAACAGCGACCTCATAACCTTTACAGCAGTCAAGCAGACTGTCTCTTTCTCTGCTAACTTCCACGAATTGTGCTTGTAACTGCGCTATTTCGTAGTCCTTATCAGCGTTGGCTTTATCAAGGGAATCTATCTCTTTTTCTTTTTTCCCGATTTCTTCTGCTTGGCTTTTAACGACTTCCCTGAGTTCCCTCGCTTCTTTTTTATATTTTTCTTTTTCTTGTTTCTCATATTCGTATTCCTTATATAACTTAATATAGTCGCTTATCAATTCCCTATATGTCCAGTATTTATTATATCTTGGTATTTCTTTTAGTCCAAGTGCTTCTACTTCCGATGGAATGTCTTCATCTAAAAATGTTCCAAATGCTTTTAGTATTCCTTCTGATATTGTATCTGCGATAAAGTCGTACTTCCTTAAAGTGTTGTAGTCTTCAGGTTTTCTCCAACCAACTCCACATTCAATTATCACGCAAGGGGTTTTTGCTGTCAGATATTGCCACATATAGTAATATCTTGTGTTCGCATTTGACCGATTAACATACTTAATTCCAGTAGTAGGAAAGTAGTGATCGGCTAAAACTTTGGCTATTCTTTGGCTTTCTTGTGTTGCACCATCTGTTTTGGGTTCTGGATAGTCTGTAAAACCCCCAGTATCATTGTAAATATCGGCATCATAATGAATGGCTAAAAACAAGTCCCAGTCTGTTTGAACAACTTTATCATCGTTATAACCCAAAGCATCTGTTTCATAGACTTCAAAACCTTTTGCTCTTAACCTTTCTGCTATCATTGGAACTATTTTAGTAGTCCAGTCCCTTTCTCCGGGAGCACCAACGCTTCCTGAAGTTATTCCCTTATGCCCAGCTTGAATTACCACTCGCTTAGACATTTTACTTTATTAGTGTCCTTATTATTGCTTCTGCTACAGCAGTAGCAACAGCAAATATAATACCAACTTTAATTGCCATCTCCCCAACCTTTTTATCGAGGTTATTACATTTTTCGTCTATCTCATCTAACTTCTTGTTCATATGTACGAGGTCGTTATTTTGAATATCATACAACTTCTCACATATAAACTGATATTGAGTTTCAAGTTTCACTACTCGTTCTTTAATTGTATTTATTGTAGTTGATTTATTTTCGTTCATTTAATTATTCCTAAAGCATATTAAGTAAGAAGGAGTTCATTACCTTTGACCTTGACTCTACTGCCGAGATAAGTCGTTCTATCGTATCATATCTGGCATCATCTTTTGAGTTATGAAGTACATTCTGGTCATTTATCTGCACGAGGGTATCTTTCATCTGTGTCATCACTTCCATCATTCCGTGCTGACACTTCATATAGTCTTTTTGTACCTTTAGTAGTTTGTCTGAGTAGTCTTTTTGGTTCATAGTAAATTCATTAGCATTGCTGTGCGTCTTGTTGTAGTGTTGATTGTGTTTCTTTCATATTTTAAATAAAATATTCTATGCTTCCTGACCATGCTTTAGCGTTAGAAGCGGTGTAGTTATCTGTATCAAGAGTTGTCTTAAAACATTCAATTAAAGTCCCCGATGCAGGAATACGAGCTGGAGAACCAGAAGCAACCTGTGCATTATTATCGTAGGAGTTACCCATGAAATATTGAACCCCTGCACTACCACTTGCGTATATTGGTAATGTCATATCCAAAGCAGTGGCATTAGATGCCAGACCATTTGGGTTAAAAACAGCTTTACACTTATCCTGTTTTACTTGGTAAACAAATACTCCAGTAGCAGTTGTAGAAAATCCTGTTAGTGTAGGAAGCCAAGTTAAAATTCTACTCTCAAATATAGGTCTTTGAATAAGGTTTATAGTAGTAAATGTAGGAACAGTCCAAGTATATCCAGCACCGGCACTTAGGGTAGCAGCAAAACGACCTACGACTGTATAATCATCTCCTGCGGCAGCATTACTTATCGTTGAAATAGCACAGTATTTTGCATTAGTAGTCGTAGCGGAAAATTGGTCATATTGTGTAGCATAAGGTATTCTTGAAAATCCTATAACTACTCCATCTGTTGCGTTATAACCAAGATAAACAAAGTAGTCTATCTCTTTTGTTGCAAGTTCTGCACTTCCTGCATTAAACCAATTAGTACCTGCATTTTTAGTTACTGATAAAGCACTTGTTATAGAATGAACAGTATCTCCTATTCTTACATATATTGGATTAGTCGCACTTGGGTCGTTACCATCTAAACCTTTCAATGCTACTGTTAGGTTGTTTGAAGCTACGCTTGGAACTATCTTTCCATTTATTAAAAAGCCTTCGGGTGCGTTGATTGGCATTTTGTTTAAGCCCACAATACCGTCAAGCAAGTTAAGTTCTGTAGCTGTTGAAGTTACTGCTACATCTTCATTTATCTTAGGTGAAGTTAAAGTCTTATTAGTTAAAGTTTGAGCATGGTCTTTAAACACAAACTCATCATTTCCTGTTAAAAGTGGAAGGGTTACTGTTCTATCTGCTGTTAACTCGTTCACCGCTACCACATATTGGTGGTCAGATGATGTATCGTTTATCTGTGGAAGGGTTAAAACACTACCTGATTTATGTGTTCCATCTTGGTTATGACCTACAAGAATTCCATCAACCATATCGTTTAAGTCTGCTCCATTCCACACGTACTCAACTACAGTACCACCGCTGTGTGCTTGTTCTGTAGTATTATCAACCCCACGTGTATATGCTGTCAGCGTAGAACCGCTTATCTTTCCCCTTATTCTTTCTACCAATGATGTAGGATTGACCACCCCAGATGAGGTAACACGGTTGAAAGTTAACACTATTTCCGTATCTGTTGGAAGTCCAGCAGTTGAATTAAGTGTAATAGTTTCACTTGTACCTGTTCCTATTCCTGTAACAAGTGTAGTCGCGAAGTTTGATTTTGCTTTTCTAAATATATCCATTTTAGTCTCCTTTTAATTTAATAACATATCCTAAATTTTTTCGCTACTTGGGTCAGAAACAGTAAGTATATTTCCCTTTATCTTATATCCCATAAGGGTATAGTCATTTTCAAGTGTTGTTGTAGTAACCCTGACTTGAATGTCCCTGACCCTTGCTTTTAACCTCATATGTCTTTGAGTATTTTCTATTGCAAATGTAGTTGGTGTTCCGTTAGATGTACCAAGTAAAACACTTCCTAAAGGATCAAACCCCAGACCTGTAGCCGCACTTGTTGATGTGATGACTGCTGAAGCGATAGTTGAAAACGTGCTTGACTTACCAGTTCCTACAAGGGACACCTGAACTGTACCACGTGGGTTTGCAAGTTTTATATAAAACTTCTTTAGTTTTGCAAACTTTGACCAGTCCCCGCTTACAGGGAATTGTGGACCTACGTATCTTGTTTCAAAAGCCACTCCCCTATCCCCTATTATATTTTTTGAAAATTCAATGATGTATCCATCACTTGAGGATGCACCTAAAAAGTGTGTAACCCCACTTGAGTCTGTGTGTTCCCCAAACTGATTAACCCCCACAGACCAGTCCGCTACCCAAGATAGGTTTTCCCTATCATAATAAAATATTCTATTATTAAAAGAACCATTCGTACATACAGAAAAAAACACTTTATCGTTGTAGTAGTAAGCACAAGCGTCTGATATCTTTGACATTGTCATCTTTTCAATATATGGTCTTATTTTAACTGATAGTTCGTTAGTTCTTAAAACCCCCCAGTATTGCTTTTCATTTCCAAGTACAAAAACACCTTTTTTATTTAGAAAATAGACATCATTAGCCGCAATAACTGCTGTTGCAGGAGATGAAGTACCAAATGAACCTACAACTTTTGCTGCTGAAGGAATGACGAAAGTAACATCCCCGACAATAGCAGTCCCCAATTCCACTTGCCATATACAGCCTGTTCCTTCAGGGGTAGTACATAGTACAGTTGCTTTAGAATTACCTTGTCCGTCCCTATAGTCAACTACAACTTGAGGTTCTGTTCTACCACCTTTTTCAAGGTCTATCCAAAAACCGCCATAGAAGTCAGAAAATACCCCCATATTTGGACCTGTTCCCGTCCCATAAACACGATATTTGTTATTCGGGTCTTTTGTTCCCCACAGTCTATTACCTGAAAGCTCCATCGGACCAAACTTCGGACCAATTGTTGTATTTGTATCAGGTACTTCCACATAAGGGTTTGGTACTGCGGTATTATCATCAACATAAGAATTATTTTCTGTTGAAGTTAAAAGCACTTCATATCCCGACTCATCTGAGATGTATATTTGATATCTTGTAGCACCTGCAACCGCATCCCAAGTAATAGTCATCGTTTCGTTTTCTTCAACCCAAGTTGTTCTTTCTTTGCTTATTGTTGTTGAAACTTCTGTACTTCCCACAGTTTCCCCGATAGCATTTAAGGCAGTTACCTGAGCATAATAATAATATCCTGTACCTGTTATTCCCGCCCCACCTGTAAGTTGTACATTTGTAGGTTCACTTATTCCTGCATATGTGATAAGGGATGTACCATCATATCTTGCCAACGGGTCTATTCCATTTGAAATGTATAAAAAACCTTTTATTTGTTTGAAATAAGCCCTTACCCCTGCTGTGAATGTAGCACCTGTAATTTCTGTATCAGTGTCTTTTGTGTGTCTCCACGCCTTCCCCCCGCCAATAACAATCAGTTCCCTTGTACCGTTTGCTTTTACATATTCCGAAAAGCCATCTATTTTACTTGCCCCCGGTATTGCCCCGCCATATACAGCAGTACCCCATCTTGGCGATGGAAGCCCGTCATCAACTAACATTAAGTTTAGAAGTTCAGCGGCTTCAGCAGGTCTTATTCTTGTAGCCCTTTGTATTACATTTAACCCGTCGTTAAACTTATCAACCTGAATGTTTAATTCTTGTATTTTAGAATAAGCATAGTTTCTTAGTTTCATAGTCCAAACCCTGCTCCTATATTGTTATCTAAGTAATCAAGTATTGAAATATCGTTAATTTTCTTCATTTGTTGAATTAGTGCATTTGCGATATCAAACTGTTCCCTTGACTTACCGGGGTCTTCATTTTTGTACAACCAAGACAAAAGATAATGTACTAAAAACAGATGGTCTGGTGCGTCCGCTACATCGGTAGTAGCAGAAAACTGTGATGCTCTTTTGTAGTAAGGATATTCTATTGTCCAGCCATTGTAAGTTTCTGGTATCTTTGGATTCCAATTTATCTTGTAAGCGGTTGGCTTTCCCGATATCCAAAAGAACCTATCCTTTGAACCCGCAGCCACTAAATCAGCCGCTTCTTGTGGTGTCTTTCTTGCATATATGACTGAGTCAGTTCCGTTTGTTAGTTTGATATACGAACCTATTCTAACAAGTGCTGTCGGACAATCTGACTGTGTGTCATCTGTTGCAACTGTTGTATCCCCACCGATGCTGTTTTCTGCAAGTGTGGTATACAAAGATGCCCATTCAGTCCCGTCGTATGCTTCCCAGAAACCAATACCTGCATTTAGAATAGACCTTCTAACAAGATAGTCCTCACTTGTTGCATCAGGTGTATCTTGGTCTTGCTCATAAAGGGCTTGAGCCATATTTTGTATTTCTATTTCTGTCATTATTGGCATAATTATAATTCCTTTCTAAAATTAGGTAGCGTCAATTCAGGCAAATCAAACTTAGGTACCCCCACTTCTAAGTTAGGTACTTCCATCGTTGGCGCCTTAATTTTTGAATACTCACTTAATATGTCAAATGTATTAAGTTTAGGTGTACTAACTTCAACTTTAACAGGTTTAAGTATCTTTTGGGAAATTGCAGCTAAATTCACCTTTTTGGCTTTACCTGAACCTGATTTAGTTGCATTTGATAGTGCCTTTTTAATATAGGCAACTCTTTCAAGCTCTAAACCTGCTTTTTCTTCTGTAATTGCACCTCTTTCATATTGATACATTATGTAATTTTCATAATCGGTTAGATCAGATTTGTAGTCGGATATAATCTTTTTATTAAGTTCATTATTAGATGTGAGTTTGGGCATTGAGATAGTTTTTTTAACCTTCTTTTTAGATTCTCCTACTGTATATTCAATGTAACCGCCCTCGTAAGTAGGCGTGCTTTCACTTGTACTGCTTTTTTCTGTATCTGTAGAAGTATCCGCTGATGTATATGTACTACCACTTTCGTATGTATCAACCCATTCTTTTATCTGTTTTCTTGCCTCACTCTTTGTTATCTCTTTATTTGCAAGTTGTCTTGCTAACTTAGTTTCTAACTTTGCCTTTTCCCGATTGGCTTCCTTACTTATATATCTTAGGTTGCTTTTTGAGTTATCACCACCAAGACTAAGAGGAATAATATGATCGACAGCATCATCCTCACTTGGAGTTTTGTTTAGGCTTTCCTCTCTTTCAAGTATCAATGCATTACCTGATATTTTTCTCATTCTCTCCTCGGTAAAAATAGCTTTTATAGTATTGAGTGGATCAGCCCCTATTCCTTGTGCAGCAAGTTTTACTTTTTCCGGAATCGTTTTTGGAGCTTCGGGTGATTCTTCAAACCTTCTTATTGATGTTGATACCTCTGTAATCTTTTGTTTTTGTAAAGCCTCTATTCTTTTTCTACCCACAATAGGATCCAAGGTTCCTGAATCAATGTCTTTTTGTATGCTCCTTATCTTGCTATCAATACTTTTCAACAAGTATTCGTTGTATTTTTTCTCCCTCTCCTTATAGGACTTAACCTGTTCTGATCCAAATTGTTCTACTTTAACACCTGGATATGTTCTAAGAATTGCCTGTGTTGGCGTTTTTACCTGCCCGTAAACATTTGGTTGCCCTTGAAAAGCACTGCCTATATTGTAAATATCAGTTATAGTTGGTGGTGCATAACTTCTTGCAAGATATCCAAGTCTATTCTTATTTCTCTCACTATCAGTTAGTAAAGAACCCTGATATTTGTTTTGGTTGGGGTCGGCAATAGATTTACCTCTAAAATCTTTATCTGTTGCGATTGATATAAGTGGTCCTATCAATGGATCAGAACCATAGCTTCTTACATCTAAAGGGTTTTGAATAGGTGCATATTTTGATACATCAGGTAAACTAGAATCCTCTGGTGTAAAAGTTGTAGAAAATCCAATAAGTCTTGATGCGTTTACTTCCCCCCAAGGAGTTTGTACATTCATCGATATATTTGTAAATGGGACGTGTGCTGCTCCAACCCTTTTTTCTCTAATTGTCCTTTCTTCATCAGTCTCACCCGATATTCTGCTCATCACATCAGTAAATATTTTCCAGGCCGCAATAGTTGAAATGGCTCTTATTGGGTGATCTATGGCTGCATTTTTAGCGATTCTTATTGATTCCGCTGAGAATCTAACAAATGGGTTGCCTAATACAGGAAGTCTTGCACCAACATCATAAAGGAATCCAACCATACTGTAGTCCTGAAAACCTCTCCTTGCTCTATTTACAGCTTCTTTTTCTGTAAATCCTCTATCTAACCATGTTTTATATGCTGCGAGTTTGCTGGAGTCATCTACTCTACCATAGGATTCCTTAATAATACCATCAATTTCAGAAAGTACATTTTTATCATTTATACCTCTTTTAAGTTCTGCGGATATTCTGGCTATATCTGCTTTAGTAACATCTGTCCCTGTTAGTCCAAGTTGAACAGCACGTCTATACATAGGATCGTTATTCTTTATAGCAGCGTTTGCCCAAAACTTATTTTTAGCAAATGTGGCTGGATTAATACCGTTAAGCCACGCAAATACGTAGTTACCTGTTCTGTTTCCAAGCCTTACTGTTGGGTTAAAAACTGTCTTTAATGACTTTTGTAGTTTTCTTGCGGGGTTTCTATCGTACCATTTTAAAATATCATAAGACTTTTGGGCTATATCATTAGTTAGGAAAAAGCCTTTAACATCCTCAAGGGCATCTTTTCTTATCCACTTACCAGCAACCTCTCCATAAGCCTTGCTGTCTGATAGTTGAACAAACCCGGGTTTAGCTGTATCTGATATTAATCCTGAGTTTTTCGCCCAACTTGTGTATTTACCTACCTCACTATTAAACATTGTTTGTTGTAGTCTTTTACTCATTAGGTATGCTGGGTCTTTGATTGAGTTTTCTATTTTCCAATCAGTTACTTTTCCACGTTGTTTAAATGGGTTTAAGTCAAACCTTATAGATTTATCTTTAATAAAGTCTGCTACCTCTGGTGGGTAGTCAAAAGGTTCGTAGGCTCTTGCTATATACTTGCCGCCTTTATTTTTAGCCCATAACTCTTTAGAGATAAAGCCATTTTTGTAGTTAGTATCGTTTATAAAATCTGATACAACTCTTAGGTAGGCAACAGCTTCTTTCTCGTTTGGTTTTAAAGATGCTTCACTTACCTTAATCTTACTTATACTTGGGTCTAAGAAGGCATGAACTCTCTCTAAAGACTTAGTGTCATTTTCTAATAGGTCATAAACATATTTTTGTGAATCATTTGCAACCTTAGTAGCATAATCAATACCACCTCTATACTCTGCTCTTGCTACAATCTGACCTTGTGATTTACCAGCACCGCCAAACAAGTCTTGCAATACTGTAGCAATCCCTCTAACGTACTTGTTATTACTTGTTAAACCTTTTGCTACCCTATCACTTGCAAGGTTTTCTATTGTTCTTAGTTTATTACCTAAAAACCCAACAGATGTCTTTGTACCTGAAACAGGAGCTACTGTTTCTGAACCATATAGTGTTTTTTCTATCTCAGCTATTGTGGTGGGTTCTTTTATTTTTGCACCATTTTGTGTTATAATCTGCTTTGATGACAGAGAAGAATAAGGACTTTTTGGCAAAACTTCTGGTGTACCTTGTGCTATTTTTGTTATATCTTGGACTTTGTTTGTATTTAAAATCCCGTTCTCCTTATATTGATTACGAGATGATGGAGATAAACTACGAGCCCGATCAACCGGGATTTTAACCCCACCACCTACTTTATTTGCTTGATTCCAGATGTCTGTTAGTTGGGATTCAATTGTAGTCGGTTTAGGATTTTCTACTATCTTTGTAGGAACACCAATAATATCAGTATCTTTGGCACTGAACACTACATTGTGTCTATTAGTATCACTTATATCTTGCAGTAATTTTTCTGGTCTAATTTTTGTTTCAATTATTGTATTTTTATCCGCTCCAATGAATTGACCGCCTCGTTGATCAGTTGTAAAAAATACATTTCCTTCTTCTGCACGAGAACCTTTAAACCCACTCTTTAAAATACTATCTGACCCATCTTTTGTTGTAGCGTGATATAGGGTGATAGTTCCATCATTATTCGTTGGTGGAATTCTATCACTTAAATCTGATATTTTATATCCTCTAATATCCTTGATTATCGGAGCTTCTTTATTTAATGTAGACATACTCTTCACAAACTCATCAGCACTCTTGTACTTCTTAGCTTCTGATAGTAAATCACTATCTGCTTTATTTGCTTTCATTTCCTGTGCCTTTAATATATCTTCAAGTTCATTCTTACCTGCATTATCGCCTAAGGATTTACTGTCTAAGTTCTTTAATGCTTTAGTACCACCCATAGATAAACCCAAACCCCTTCCTGTTCTGGATAATACTTCCATTTGCTTTGATTCTGGGATATTTTTTCCTGCTTTGGTAATATATTCTTTAGGTCTTATACCCCCCAGTTCTGGACTGGCTTTTATCTGTTCTGTTGTATCTTTGATGTAGTTTCTTACTTGTTTAACTGCATTTTCATTTACAACTACCCCTTGTTGTTTAGCTTCCTTTATCACTTTATTGAACTGGACTTCGTCCATATTCTTAAGTGCAAGTTTTAGGTTAAGTTTCAATTCCTTATTTGCTGGCGTTGATAAAATTACACCTGATAAAAAGTCCAACGCCATACTTTCTTTAGTGGTTTTTTGTCCAAGACCGATGTCCATTGGAACACCTTCTAATACATTTAGAAGCCCTGTTGTACCCCTTGATACAACCTGTCTTGTAAGGGGATTGGTAACATTTCTATAAGCACCGCCTGTAACTTTTTCTATAACAGGATTAGTATACTGACCTATAGCAGATATTACAGGTGTGCTTTTTAATCCTGCTTTTGCTCCCTCATAAAGACTACCGCCAAATGCTTTGTTTAATGTTCCACCTACCGCAGCGGTTGGTACACCTTTTGATAATAGAACTTGTGCAGGCACAGGTAGTTTAGATAAAGCACCTTTAGAAAAGGCAGCTTTCTGTGGTAGTCCTTTTCCTGTTACTATCGCCGCAGGTGCTATGTTTGCTATCTCACCGAATACCTGTCCTGCTTTAGTTGCAGGTTGTGTGGGCAAAGGCATTCCGCTCATCAGTTCTTTGTTAAAGAACGAATTGGGGTCAGACATTGCTGGTGCAATAAACTTACGACCAACAACAGGAAGTGTTTCCGCTGCCCCCTCTGCCCACTTCTGACTCACATATCCAACATCAGTTAAAGCCTTTTTTTGTGTAGGTGTTAAATTAACGGGCTGTTTTGCTTTTTTCTGTGCCTTTAATTGAAACTTTTCCAGCGGTGCTATTATCTTTCGGTTAACATACCCACCATAATATAAGGGGTTTAAGTTTTTCTTCAATTCGTCTAAGTTATCAGACGCCCTGTTTGTTATTAACGAACGCAGACTCATTTAGTTCCTTATTAAACTTAATAGCCGCCTGTACCGTATAGCAAGTCGCTTAGACTTTTTTCTTTTTCTTCTCCTGTACCGTAAGGTACTAATAACGAAGACTCACTGCCTGATATTGAACCTGTATCTATTGGAAGCCCTGTAATTGGATCTACCTGAACATTACCCATTGCTGCCAACTGATTGCTAAACGCTTGTTGTTCTGCTAACGCTGCCGCTGCATTCTGTTCAATTTCATATGCGCTTGTTACAGCCAGATCATTGATCTGTTGCATTCTTTCTTGCGCCCTTGCAAAACCTTCCCTTATCATATCTACTTCATTCTGACCAAGTGCTTGTTTACCTTGCGCTCTTGCCTGATTTATGTAGTCCCTAAGCGAATTGACATATCCTGCTATAACGTTTGTTTGATTTGCTTTCCAAGTTTCCAATGCACTTAGTTTGTCTTGTGCATCCCTAACAATATTTTGTTTAACTGTTTCAACATCAGCAAGTTGCTGTCTAACTTGGTTCATAACATCTGCTGTGTTTCTGTTAGCAATTTTAGAATATGCATAGTTTGCCATATTGGCTGCTGAACTATCTCCCGCTCCTGCTTGGCCAAGTCTTTGACCAAAAGCATTTACTGCATTTGACAAATTCAATGCCAAGTCTCTTAGAGATGTGGCTTGGTTTTGTTTTATCTGTCCTTGTGAAGCCGCTGCTTGCTCAAGTCCTGCCTGTTGTCCCCTACCTATAACATCAGCCTGATTCTGATATCCCGTGTTCATTGTGTTTAGATATCGCTGTTCAATGTTTGGTATTTCTGCTTCTTGCCTTGAAAGTTCTTGAAAGAAAGGATCATAGGACTTTCGTACTTGCTTTAGTACTCTTTTCCTTTCTTCTTCTTCCTGTCTTTTCCTTTCTTCTTCTAACCTTCTTGCAAGGTCTCCAGCACTTTCTGTTTTCTTGTTGCTTGTAGGTTTGTACAGGTTTGTGTAATTACTGGTTCCCCTACTGGTTCCACCACTGGTTCCCGTTGTAGTTTGGGTGTCATATTCCGGCGGTCTAAACGAAGTCATATCTTGCATAGCTCTTTCCACACTTCCTGTTTTACCACCTAACTTTTCCGACACTCCATATTCAGGCAATTTTAATGCCCTTGTAACTGTTCCAAATAACCCGAAGGTTGGATCAATTGCCATTTTTTCCTCCTTTAATAAAAATACCCCACATAAAGTGAGGTTTCATTATCGTTTCTGATAAGAATTACTCTTTAGTTGGTTTCAATTCTATTCGCCAACTATTTAGTTTCTAACATACCTAAAATTATTGTGCAAATATCTCAAAATAATACTTACCCGCAATGTCAGGATATTGTATTGTCGCACCATAAAAGGACTTCAAATAGTCAGGTTTAATAACTGACTTTACCCAACCCCCTACAAAGCCCCAAGGGGACTTTTCAGGTATCGGGTTTATTCCAATAACCTTTTCTTTACATACCCTTAAAGCTTCAATTAAAACCTTTTCCCAATCATCGCATTGTTCTAAAACACACGATAACACTACTGTATCAAATGTTTTATCTTCAAAAGGCAGTTTATCTTTGATAAGGATAACATTTCTACCCAATTCCTTCGCCTTGTTGACTACAATAGGGGAATTATCTACCCCAATAGCGTCTGGAAGTTTGCTTATTAAATATCCGGCATTTGCCCCTATATCTAATACCTTTCCGACACATTTAGGCACTAAATACTTAATGATAGCGTCATTTTCTTTACTTCTGCCTTGTTCAATTATCACATCGTAGTCCATTTTTTATCCTTTCAAGTGTTCTATCAAGGTTTTCCCAATGATACCAACTTCCCGGACCAAACCGCCATTCGTGCAAATAAACTATATCTTCTGTTGGTAGTTCGTTTGCTTTCGGCATTTTTTCAAGATAGTCTTCCAGTCGTTCGCTTTTACCTAATACTTTTAATCCCCACACCTCATCAGTATATTCCGGACTTTCTTCGTTAAAAGGAAGTATCGCATAGGTTGGTTTTAGTCCCCAACTTTCAAGTATAACTTTAGACAATTGTTGGTGCATTTTAGATGGTTTGTGGCTGTGAAACAACCCGTGAGTACCAAATAAATCACTTCTTTTTTGTAAATATTCTAAAAGTTCCTTGTTATCACCTAAAGTGTGGCAACCGCCCCTTGATACAATAAGGTCATTATTCCACGAACTATCTATGTTGTGAGTTGCACCTATCGGTGTTATAGCGTGAATTATCTTAAATCCGTGCTTATCGCATATCTCACAGAAGGTTTTAACGTGTTCTACATTGCTATCAAAAGAAACATCGTCATTCCTAATTATCATCTAATATCCTTTCGTATAAATCATTAAACTGCTTTGCTACACTATCCCAGTTGTAGTCTTTTACCTGTTCCGATGTATAAAACTTACCTATTTCCTTTTTCAAACTATCATAGGTTCTTTCAGCAAAATGAACATTCAAAAGTGCTGGTATTCCAACCTGTGTTGTAAGTACAGGCTTGTTTAAGGCAAGACATTCCATCACAGGTGTTGACTGTCCTTCATTAACTGAAGCACAAACATATAAGTCTATTGACTTATACCATTTAGGCATATCTTCAGGTTTTATACCTTTAGCCACTACAACCTCAATTCCCAGGTCATCGCATACCTTTTTTACTAAGTTATATCCTTTATATTCCCTGTTATAGGAATTGTCATCAAAAGCCATTCCAACCCTAAACTTATGGTCAGGTTTGAAATAGTCAAATATCGGGTCGGGAATGTACGTTGCATTGGGGAAGAATTCCTTTTGCTTTGGGTTTATTATGTGAAAGTTAAAGAATTTTTGCAGTTCCGACACATAGTCCGGATATCTAAAAGACCGAACAGATATCAAAACCTCAGACTTTATCTGCGGTATAAGTTGTAGTTGTCTTATTACATCCCAATTATTAAAATGTACTATATCAACCTTGTTTGCTTTTCTAATGAATTCGTCAGGTGTAATTGTGGTGTAATAGTCAACTTCAATATCCTGCGGTATCAATTCCTTCATTTTATTTGAAAGTCTATCTACTATCCAACCAAGACCATCTGATAAAAGTAGTATTTTCATTTGTTTATCCTTATAGTAAAAAATAACTGCATACCTTCCCTGTGTACATCTAAAAGTTGAAGTGTGTTTTCCCCCGCCATTGCATATCCAAGCACAATTCCCCTTACTCGCTGTTCATTCC
>Ga0208825_1000475_pt1 | contig 38925 bp, 34 predicted proteins | sample AD_UKC113_MetaG_FD_184450 | JGI IMG/M metagenome (GOLD analysis project Ga0208825, IMG submission 184450) | Active sludge microbial communities of municipal wastewater-treating anaerobic digesters from Hong Kong - AD_UKC113_MetaG (SPAdes)... | ecosystem: Engineered > Bioreactor > Anaerobic >... | reverse complement strand
AACATGATTTATGTATCTGATGGAGGAAACCGTCGGATTCAGGTTTTTACATTAAATGGAACGTTTGTCCATTCATGGGGAGGATGGGTGGAGGGAACAGGGTATTATCTCAATCCAGCAGGAATTGCACAGGATAATACGGGAAAAATCTATGTATCAGATTATGAAAAAGATAAAATTAATGTGTTCACCTTGAATGGAACACTGCTGTATTCTCTCGAAATTCCATCCAAAGAAAACACAATTCATCTGGGTAGCAGAGAGATTGCTGTTGATTCAAAGAATAATATCAATATTACTGAACCAATTGATAAGACTATCCGAAAAATCAATGGAGAAGGAATATTACTTCAATCATGGAAAATGAACCTGTCATATGGGAATGGATACCCAGGATCATTAGCAGTTGATGAACATGATAACCTCTATGTTGCAGATTACAATTCCGGATTCATCGTCAAGTACTCATCCGAAGGATTACTCCTCGATGAATGGTTACCTGAAAAAACCGGTTTTTCAAAATATCGATGGCCCTCGGATTTAGCAATTGGACCAGAAGGGTACCTGTATTGTACAGTAGTAGTATCAAATGATTTGGTCATTCTGGACAGATCTGGAAACCGAATAGTAAAAACGGTAATGCCCATATCGAATAGTAATTCTCCAAAAATTGCTTTGGCACGGTCAGGAGATCTCGTAATAGGTGAACCTAAGACGAATACTATTACCCTGATGCAGCGTTCATCGGTTACTCAAAATCGGAGTCTCTCAACACCAGGATATAATGAAGTGTCTGTCAGCCATCAGTCAGAGATGCTCCCCTCATCTTATCATATTCTATGTAGAGAGATTCCTGTTCCATCACTTCTGTATCCTTTATCTCTCTTCCTTGATAATGAAGGGAATATGTATATAGCAGATTCTCAGAACCATCGTATAATAAAAACCGATCTTTCTGGAAAACTAAGCCATATAATCCATTCTTCTGATGTTCCGGGTGATTTGTTCAGCAATCCGGGAGGAATTACCATAGATACAAAAGGAACAGTGTATGTTACCAATCAGGGATATGGAAGAATTGAACGGTTTACTTCTGATGGAAAATACTTATCCGGAATCGGTTATTATGGGAGTTATCCGGGCCAGTTTATCAGACCCACCGGAATTGCCACCGGTCCGGATGAAAACCTCTACATTGCAGATACCGGCAACCACCGGGTAGTTAAAATGGAACCCAGTGGCAGAGTTCTGACAACATGGGGAGATGAAGGGATTCTGGACGGGCAGTTCAGGGAACCTTGGGGAGTTGCAGTATCAAACGAGGGATTTGTTTATGTTACTGATAGCCAGAATTGCCGTGTCCAGGTTTTTAACCTGAATGGTTCATGGGTACAGACCTGGGGAACAAAAGGTAACAGTGCCGGAAGGTTTTCAATTCCTACCGGGATTTTTGTGGACCATGACAGTACAGTATATGTATCTGATACGAATAATCACCGGTTTCAGCAATTTTCAAAAGATGGTATTTTTATTAAGGAAATAATTCCGGATTTCAAAAATAAAAATAATAACCTGCAGATGCACGGGTTTGTTATCACACCTTCAGGTGATCTGTATGCTACCGTATATTACCCGGGAACTGTCATAACAGGTTCAATAAATCAACTGTTGAGCAGTAATTTATCAAAAGAAAACAGTATACAGATATCGACAGATTCAGCTCCGGACAGGACAATATCCTTGTTTAAGTTTATATCCGAATTACTAAAGAATGATTGGTTCAATATCGAAGATACCCTCATTGCTGACTTGTTTATTGAAGAAAAACAAAATAATATCAAGAAAGAAGAGAAAGTAGTATTCAGTCATCTGAATTCCTGGAATTTTTCAGATAATAGTGCCAGCAGAACTTCCATTCCAGGAGGAATTATTTCTGATCCTAATGGTTTTGTGTATATTGCTGACTACACAAATCATCGGATACGTATGTTTACATCTTCAGGTGAACAGGTCAAATCATGGGGAGGTTATGGCAATGGACCTGGAGATTTTCATAATCCTTCAGATATAACAAGAGATTCACATGGTAATCTGTATGTCGCGGATACCAACAATAACAGAATTCAAAAATTCTCAAGTACGGGTGAATATCTCACAGACTGGAATATATCATCTGAAGGATATGTCAGACTTGCAAGACCTACAGGGATCGCAATAGATGAAGATGGAACCATTTTTGTAACTGATTTTGCAAATTACCGTATTCTAAAATATACTTCAAACGGGAGATTCATATCGCAATGGGGTGAGCAGGGAACTCTTGGAGGACATCTCCTGGCACCATATGGCATTGCAGTTGGTGAAGGGTTAGTATATGTTACTGATCTCTCATCATCCTGCATAAAGGTCTATGATAAAAATGGTCAATTTATTTCTTCATGGGGAGAGTCAGGAACTAAACCCGGATATTTAAAGGAGCCGGGAGGGATCACTCTTGATGATAAGGGCAATATCTATGTTGCAGACCGTGGAAACAACCGGATTCAAAAATTCAGTCCATTCGGAGAGTTATTATCTATTGAGAGAGAAAAATCCGGCTCATTAATAAAAGGACCATCAGATATGACAATTTTAAAGGATGGAATTATTCTTGTAAGTGATTCGGGTAATAAAAAAATTACGGCATTAAAAGAAGAGATAATAGAAATTGAGGGTTTGTCATGGGATGAAAAATATGCAGAATTTTCTCAGTCTGTGGATGACTGGTGGAATGAAACATGGAAGCAAATTATTACCTATGAAATATGAGTATAAATTCAATATAGGGAGTTTTTTCTAAATGCAATCTGACAGGGGGGTAGACAAAGGGAACTCATGTAATATCATGGACCGGAGGAAAAGACGGATGTTATTCCTGTTATCGAGCCATGGAAGACGGACATAGAGTCACCCATCTCCTACACTTCAGAAATATTAAGAGGCCAGGATCACATGAGCTTAATCCAGAAATAATCCAGGCACAATCAGAAGCCATTGGAGTTCCTCTCATACAACGAGATTTCCATTCATATGAGGATGAGTTCAAAAAAGTTATTATTGATCTCCGATCACAGGGAGTGAGAATAGATGGTGCAGTATTCGGACATATTGAAACTCATAAACAACTGGTTGATAGAATATGTAATGAACTGAATATTGACCTTCTCATACCCCTCTGGAAAAAAGACTCCGAAAAGACTCTGATGGATATACTGGATTCAGGATTTGAAGTTGTTATCGTTAGTTCAAAAAACAGCCTGATGGGAACCGAATGGCTGGGACGAAAGATTGATAGAAAATTCATATCTGATCTAAAAAGATATGATACATACATCGATCCGTGCGGAGAGAATAGCGAATTTCATACAATCGTGACCGATGGCCCCATATTTAACAAGAAAATTGTAATTACTGGTAGCGAACGAATTTTGAAAGAGAATTACTGGCATCTGAATATTACCGGGTTTAAGGTATTAGAGAAATAATTGCTGACCTGCATCATTTTCGTTTGCGGTAATGTAAAATACGGGAATAAATTCCACATTAGACATTTTAGAAAGGAGTAATTCGAGTCATCTTACATTTTTTGTATTTCCCAGTAAAATAATTAATGATTAGTATGATTGAAAACCTAAAATTAGTCCTTCATATAGATTATTTACTGATTCCAGGTATATTCTGAATTAGTCAAATGATGAAATCCTGATCGATGACTGACCACCGGAAAAAACCGGACTTACCAAATATACCAGGCCAATCGATATCACTCGTGGGCCGGACGGGTATATCTATTGTTCAGCCCTGAATCAGAATCATCTGTTCATCCTTGATATAAAAGGAGATCTCAATTGGAAAGGAGTTCTGGCAAAATCTGTATTATCTCCCCGTATCGCCGACCCTCTCATCAGGAACGGTGGTTATGGCTGATATAGTGACCAATTCCATCTGTATTATCTCCCCGTATCGCCGACCCTCTCATCAGGAACGGTGGTTATGGCTGATATAGTGACCAATTCCATATCTCTGTTGGCAGAAAAACAACAAAAACCTTCAAAAGAACGAAATGAGGAAGATACGATACCAGAAATAATTGGTACAAAGCAGGTGCAAAACCAGTTCACGACCCATGTTTTTTTGACTCATATAGTACAAAGCCCTCCCCTGCAGTACCCTTCATCTTTTCATCGCTACTCAGATGGAGCAATGCTTATCGTGGACCCAGGAAATAGCCGGGTGATTATAGAATAATGCAAAAATATCTGAGATAATTCAGAAGGTTTGCTTAGTACTATGAAGTACATTTAGTGTGCACGCCTTGGAATAATGTTCTTTTCATTTTGATTATTCCAAGACGTTATACAAGGCACTATAAGACAGATCCTTCCGGAATTATTCTTAAACTATTGATAATACAACCATTCCCGGAGGCAGATTTCATGATCCATGTGGCATTGCAATAGATGCGTCAGGCATTATTCACATTCAAACCAGGGATACGGGAGAATTGAGCGATTCACTGCCGATGGCATATACCTTTCAGGGATTGGAGCACACGGAAACGGGGAGGGACAGTTCTCCAGACCCACCGGACTTTCATTCGGGCCTGACGGAAACCTCTATATTTTGGATACCGGGAATAACCGGAACGTCATTATGAAGGAAGAAATTGTTGTTGATGATGTCACATCGCTTGATGATAAATATGCCCGGTTTAGCAGGTCTGTGGATGACTGGTGGAATACGACCTGGTAGAACATAGTTACCTGAAAAAAAGAGCGGAAATTTTGCCTTTTAAAAATTATTCCACATTTTAACCATTTTATGACAGGAATACATTCCAAGAAACAATATCTGATTCATGATGTTGTTTCCATTTTAACTCATGGTGGTTTTCCCCTCGTATGAATTTTCATAGGTATTAACAGATATCCACTCCAGTCACTTTCGATTATCGGAATTTAAAAATACGCCCAATGAAACGATAAACCAAAATAAAATGCCAAATTAAATTCACAATTATAAATGATCAATATTTTTTACTCATACTATCACCCCATTCAGAACATGCGTACTATGTACCATTTCTTAAACCCCTCACATACTATCTCATTTGTTCATCATTTTTAAGAATACCCTCTTTTTCCTCACACGAAATGATGTATTTAGAGTTCCTTTTCAATTGTCCGGAGATGCTTTTATGAACCGGTTCGTTCAGGTATCTCACATGGGCATGTATTTCAGGACCAGAACCAGTCGAAAGATAAAATGGAGTAATAAATCACAGATCTCACATCTGGATCTCCCATGGATGATCGCTATCACCGCATTATTCAGTATTCAGATTCTTGATCTCCTGACAACAAAATTAGTGCTGGATCATGGAGGTGTGGAATTAAACCCAGTATTCCATATTTTCCAACATACCCTATGGTTCTGGCCAATCATGACTCTCGCTAAAATATTGTTTCTGATCTGGGCGTATTACTCACTCTCAACGGCAGAGCGACGGTATCCTTTTGCAGCATGGATAACGTTCGTAATTCTAATTATACAGGCTATTGCAGTTGTTGGAAATAATATCCTGGTTTTGATTACATTGTTCAGATAGGTTTCAGGGGTTACCGGGAAAATTCGTAATGTGGAGCGGAGATTCTTTAATTCATTATCCTATTCATAAGATATCTTTAAAAGAATTATTTGATAAATTACCCAAAGAACACTTTAAAGGTCCGATTAAAAAAATACAACAAGAAAGTAACAAAGACCAAACGTGTTCCTCCATAAGAGAGAACTTATCTGAATTACTCATAAACTCTGAAACAAGAGTAAAGGCATGTATCATGCTGTTTTTTCACGAGCAATATCTCACCAATTAAGACACATGAAATCATTTGATATAATGATGTCTGATCACGAACATTACTTAAACCGGATCACTCAGTACGACACGAACCTCTTTCGCATCCTCCCAAATGCGGAACTGTTCTTTTCCACATGCCTTTCATTCATTCCACACCGGAAGATCTCTATTCTGGAACTTGGTTCAGGGACCGGTTATTTCACCGCACTCATGCTCAGCCATTGTCCTGATTACGAGATCACCTGCATGGATAAATCTCCAGAGATGCTGGACCTAGCTAAAAGGAAAAAAGAAATTACCAGGTGCACCTTCATTGAAGGTGACATCACCACCGGCCTGCCTGAAGGGACCTTTGACTGTATCGTATCAACACTTACCCTCCATCACATTGCTGATAGGTCCCGGAAAAACCTCATTGATGAGATTTATAAAAAACTAAATCCAGGCGGACTTTTTATATGCGGAGATGTTATGAGACCGGAAGAGGATTGGATTGAATCAATATACCGAAGCAGATGGGAAGATCATATGAGAAAGACCGGCATGCCAGAAGATCAGATTCGCGAGACAGTATCCGGAAGAGAGAAGGCATGGCCCCTTCTTGACACAATCCATGGATTTTATGGAAAATTGAAAGCAGCAGGTTTTGCCCGGATACTTGCACCATTACAGTATGATATGTTTGGAGTGTTTATTGGGTGGAAATAATGAACAGGTAGATCTGAAAAATCCGTAACCATTTTACCCACACATGAGGAAGATATACTAATGGATATAGGGCATGAGTTCAATTTCTGATGTGATTAAAAGTTTTCCGAATGATTTGCAGGATCCCGTCTTCCATTTTTGGGAGGCATTGAAAGAAGAACTTGGGGTGAAAAGAGAAGACTTTACAGAATTAAAAAAAATTGTTCAGGATTTAGCTCAGGCACAAAACAGGACCGAACTTAGGCTTGAGGAACTTGCTCAGGCACAAAACAGGACCGAACTTAGGCTTGAGGAATTAGCTCAGGCACAAAGCAGGACTGAAATTAGGCTTGAGGAATTAGCTCAGGCACAAAGCAGGACCGAACTTAGGCTTGAGGAACTTGCTCAGGCACAAAAAGAATTAGCAGAGGCTCAAAAGGACACAGATAGATCAATAAAACGTTTATCAGACACCGTAGATTTTAAGATTGGAGGGCTTGGAAGACGATGGGGGATAGATTCTGAAAAATCATTCCGAAATGGCCTCACGGAGATACTTGCAGATACCGGGTATACCGTACAGAATTTTATTGAATCTGACACAAAGGGAATAGTATTCGGCCGTCCGGCAGAGATTGAAATTGATGTAATCATTAAGGGAGAGCGGACAATCGTTGTAGAAATAAAATCTTCGGTAAGTAAAAGTGATGTGTTCATCTTTCTGAAAAAAGTAGATTTTTATCGCCAGATTTCGGGAAAACAAGTAGATAGTACTCTCATGATCACTCCCTACATCGATGATGCGGCACGGGATATTGCCCACCAATATGATATCATCGTATGTGATACCCTGTCCGATATTGAACCATCAATCCAAAAAGCATGAAGACTGATAAAAGGTTAATATTCTATCCCCTTCCTCGCTTTCACCCCTCTATCAAAATAATGTTTCACCTTTTTCATCTCGGTGACCAGATCTGCTGCTTCAATCAACTTATGTGGCGCCTTTCTTCCGGTGAGAACCACTTCTACCCATGGCTTTCTTGATTTCAGCATGGAGAGAATCTCTTCAATAGTGATCAGTCGGTAAAAGACACTCAGGATTATCTCATCAAGGACGACCAGGTCAAAATACCCGGATGATAGTACACTTTTACAATGTTCAAGTCCTAATCTTGCCTGCTTTCTGTCTTCTTCAGTGGGATCATTGATAATAAACTTCCCTGACCCATACTGTTCCATTACAAACGTATCAAAGAGTGAACAAAGGCCCATTTCTGCCGTCTCTGAACCTTTACAAAACTGGGCAAAATACACTGATCCACCAGAGAGAAGGGTCCTGAGCGAAAGACCGAGTGCTGCAGTTGTTTTCCCTTTTCCGCTTCCACAATACACCTGTATGTATCCTTTCCGATCTTTGGACATGCGCTTGTTTTTACCTTTAATATACCCTTTTTCTGAATGAATAGTCAGAATTACAATCGAAAATTGAAAGAAATGAAAGAGGAATCATTCAGGCCGGTGAGAGCTGAATCTGTTTTTCCTGTCCGATTGCCCAGATGATGAACTCATCAGGTGATGCGAATGACATCGCAGGATAGTCATTCTCAAGACCGGTATCAGTTCCAAGCCGGACCACTTTTGACTCATCCGATGGCTGATATCTGTACAGGACTTCAAATTCATTCTCTCTTCCATGAAGTTTTGAGATCCCCATCTGGTTAAAGCCCACGGCAAATTTCCATTCGTCCTCCATGATGTCAACAAAAACCCTGCCAATGAGGGATTTGTTATTTCTCCGAATCAGGACCTTGGTTTCAAACTCATCAGCTAGCTTTGCAGTCTTTGGCTTCGGTTCATAACCAAAAAATTTTGACATAGATCAAAATTTATTGTTCATACAGAAATACTTTGCGGTGTTACCATATTTCGGTAACCATCTGACAAAATCGAATAAATTCCAGAAAAATTATTCACTTCTTTCCAGTTCCCTCTCCGTCTTTATCGCATATATCAGACTACTTTCCATCTTACCAATCCCCTGATGAATCAATTCCAGTTCAGTAATAAGGTCACCATCAGAATGTTTTTGAATACCTGCAAGCAGGTCTTTTGCCCCGGTAGAATAACAGAATAACCCTTCCCGCATTATCTCGCGTGGTTTCCATAACCTTGAAGATGTCTTACATTTTTCCAAATTTTTAAGGATAGGTTCAGATATTTCTTTCATCTCCTGAATTTTATGAGATACCATCCAGTATTCCCCTTTTTGAATATGCTTTTTTAATTCTTCAGTATATGGAGGTAATGAACGATATTGATTGAGTAATTCAAAGAAGCATTTATCATCATTTATTTCGACTGGATATGATTGAACATGAACATGGGATATATCATTTATTTTATGTTCATTTACCTCCGGAACAGGAGTATCCACAGGAATAAAAAAATCTTCATAGTAAATTTCATCACAGGTTTCTTGAATTACTCGATTGGGCACAATTTCAGCGAAGAAAAAGGGAGCTGTTAGAATCAGAATGGCAATTAATGTCAATACCAAGTAAACTGGAGCACATTTCATAATATTTTACCTAATATTTTTCAATTGGTCTCATTTTTAAATTAAAGACACTTAAGACTAACTAAAAATTATTGATCTAATGTAAAAAATATTTGATGTGGTGATTTAAAAACATTCTTTATTGGCTGATAAAAATTTATTGTAATAATGTCATTTAACATACATAATCTAGAAAACAGGCATAATAAGGGAACATTCAAAAAATTATTACCGCCTTCTAAAATTCAAAAATGAATTCATTATTTACGGTTTAGGTTCTGGAATTATCGCTTATTGCTTTGAAAGGATTGACTTTTTTATCAATTCATATCCAAGGTGGTTTAAGAAACCCACATGAATCGCCTCATGGTTCTCACCTGAATGATTATAACGCTTAGATCTGAACAGTTTGACCGGACAAATTGAACACCCATACCGCTGAAACTAAGCAGCTCAAACGCATAGTTGAACACTTTCCCTTCTCCTTTTTTACGACTTCCTTCTACTAGTTCATTTTTAACCCTGAATCCTCTTAATTGAACAATCACAGTTTCAGAGTAGATTGATTTTTTCTAACGAATAATTCCCCTTTGGTATCAAATTGATGCCAAGGAAGGATAACATGAAAAACTACAAGGAGATTCTGCGACTAAACAGTCTCGGGATTAAGAACACACAAATTGCACTCTCGTGTAGTTGTTCACGGACAACTGTGATCAATACCTTAAAACGAGCATTAGAATTGGAATTATCATGGGAAACAGTAAAAGATTGGACTAATGAGGAATTAACAAAAAAATTAGTTCCCTCTTATGCCATAAGCACCTCCTATAGAAAACCGGATTATGATTATATTCATCGTGAAATGGCAAAGAGTGGTGTTACTTTGAGCTTACTGTGGATTGAGTACTGTGATCAATGTCGAGGCTCAGGCCTACTTCCCTATAAACAAACCCAATTCAACAAATATTATCGTGAATATGTTCATAAAACCAAAGCCACCATGCATCTGGAACATAAGCCCGGAGAAATCATGGAAGTTGACTGGGCAGGTCAAAAAGTCCAGATCACCGATACAGACACTGGTGAAATAGTCAAGATCTCAATCTTTGTATCTGTACTACCCTACAGCGGGTATGCTTATGTTGAGGGATTTCTCTCACAGAATCAGGAGAGTTGGACAATAGCTCATGTTAATGCTTACAATTATTTTGGTGGCGTCACGAGAATTCTCGTCCCTGACAACTTAAAGACAGGAGTGCTAAAAAACACCCGTGATGAGACAGTTATCAACAAAACCTATCTCGACCTTGCAGAACATTACGGAACAGCAATAATCCCCACCAGACCCCATTCTCCAAAAGATAAAGCAACCGTTGAGAAATCAGTGAGTGTTGTTTCAACCTGGATAATCGCAGCATTACGAAACAATCAGTTTCTTTCACTCAGAGAACTGAATGAAGCAATCCATCAAAAACTCGTCGAATTTAATCATAAAGAGTTCCAGATGAAGGATGGATCCAGAGCATCACGGTTCGAAGAAGAAAAAATGTTTCTTCTGCCCTTGCCTGAAAGACCATATGAACTGGCAATATGGAAAATTGCTACAGTCCAGTATAATTACCATATTACGGTTGAAAATAAGAATTACTCCTGTCCCTACGAATATATCAAACAGAAGGTGGATGTTCGGATCACAAAGAATATTGTTGAGATATTCTACCACGGTACACGTATTGCCTCACATCCAAGACTCTATGGGCAGTCCCTCCATTACAGCACTATTCAAGAGCATATGCCACCAGATCATCAGAAATTTATAAAGTGGAATGGTGAGCGTTTCCAAAAATGGGCACAAAGCATTGGCACGAATACCAATACCATTGTGTCAGTATTTCTCACTAGCCACAAGGTTGAACAACAGGGTTACAAATCCTGTATGGCTTTACTGAAATTGGCTGATTCGTACTCTCCCCAACGTCTTGAGGAAGCATGTAAACGTGCCTTGTCAAATACTGCAAGACCAAGTTTAAAGAGCGTTCAGGCAATTTTGAAATCGGGTCAGGATAAGTTGTTAATCCAGAAGGAAGAGACAAAAACAGAATCCTATCAATATGCATTTACTCGGGGAGCGGACTATTACAAGAGAGGTGAGGAGTGATGTTAAGTGAAAATACCATCAGCTAACTGTATGAAATGCGACTGAATAGCATGGCACAATCCTTCCGGGATCAAATGACCGATTCTGCATATGTCAGTATGCAGTTTGAGGAGCGTTTTGGTTTGTTGGTTGACTCAGAATGGAACAAGCGAAGGACCAACAGATTGAAACTCCTCATCAGGAAGGCAGATTATGCTTATCCTCAGGCATGTATTGAGGATATCAACTACGCACCAGAACGTCACCTCGATAAAGGACAGATCACAAGACTGTCTCTCTGTGGTTATATCCAGGATTGTAATAATGTTATCATACTGGGTGCGACAGGTACAGGAAAAAGTTACTTGGGTTGTGCATTAGGTGTAGCTGCGAATCGGAATTTTTATTCTGTGCGGTATATTCGGCTTCCTGATCTCTTTGCAGAATTGGCTATCGCAAGAGGTGAGGGAAGTTTTCAGAAAACCATCAAGGAATACAAAAAAGTAAAACTGCTGATTCTTGATGAATGGCTTTTGTTGTCTCTTTCCTATAGCGAAGCAAGAGATCTGCTAGAGATTGTTGAAGCACGTTGTGGAAGAGGTTCAACAATTTTTTGTTCTCAATTTGAGGTAAAGGGATGGTTCCAGAAAATTGGTGATGAAACAATTGCAGATGCGATTTGTGACAGGATTGTCCATAATGCATACACCATCATTCTAAATGGTGATTCATTACGTAAGGTAAAGAGAATCAATTCAGAATTATAAAATGAATGATCAATAACCTACCCTATTTTGAAAGTTTTCAACGGAGCGTTGAGGGTGCTTAGTTTGAGCGTTCTCACTATACAAGATCAAACGGTCAGACTGTTCAATCGGGCCGTTATATACACCTGAAACCATGAAAATATGATATGCTTAATTTTGCATACGATAAATGGGGTAAAATGCTATTTTCATAAAGATCATGATTATGGCAAACCAAAATTGGACCATGAAAAATCATTTAATTGGTAAAACCACTTTTATTTCAGTAAAATCAAAATATTTCAGCGAATAATTATCATCTCTCGTAACGTAGACATCGTTGGTGGTCATGATGTATGCAAACCTGACCGGACAACAACTTGAAAAAGTTCAGAATCTAGAGAAAGAGATTGGCGTTTACCTGCTGGCAGAACCGCATTACAAGAACCTGTCACCGGATGATCTCAAGGCATTGAAAGATCTTGAAAGTAAACTTGGAGCAGTTCTTGTTGCATATGATGCGTGAGTTCCCAAAAAAATCGATTTTTTACAATATAATCCCCCGTTCTGGAATTAAGACGGGGTCAATTATGGGGTTTCAATTTCGATGTGGGTATCCACAGTTAATTCATACCTGAATTTTAGGACCGCACCACATTCACATTCAAATTCTTCAATCCAAACACCGGGTTCCGGATTACAATCAGGGGTGTCAATGTCAAAATCATCTACCCAGGTATCTATATTTGTCTTACATTTTGGACATTGTACTGACAAAGGGAGATTCATCATCTGATGCAGATCAAGATTTAAACCCATATAACTCTCTATTCATGTCTTGCATGTTAATAATTTCTCTGATGTCATGGGGGTCTCAAGAGACAGATCCAGGCAATGGTTTTTCTACAATCTCCCCTCCCGCATAAGCTTCTCCCTGAGCTGCGGAGGCATATTGGGAGGATAATTCTGAGCATTCTTCGTCTCTGACTCTGGAGTATTACCACTACCATCCGGAGTATTGATACTGATATCAAGTGTCGCAGCTTCTCCGGCAATCTGAATTAAAAAAGATCCGTTGTAATACACTTCAAATTCCTTCACGGACTCACTGCTGAACTGCCGGTTAAATCCATCTTCATACAGGATGTTCTGGAATGGATCTATTACCGCAATACGTGCCCAGGATACGAGCGGAGTTCCCTTTGGGTGTACGGTAAACCTGACCGAGAACGGACCTTTTTCTGCATGGACTTCCAGTTCCTTAATTGTTGTGTTTAACGGAATCCCTGACGCCGAATAGACGGGATGTAAATCAACGGGCCTTTCATTTGAGGAAGGATTAGTAAAATAAATTGAGGAGCGAGACGGGATGAATGTGTCTTCAGATATGCTATCAGATAACCGCGTGACATACGATGTAGGGGTTGGTATCGGTGTAGAAGTTGGTGGGAGATTATTGGGTTTTGTTTCCTTAGCGGATGATGGGAGTTTTCCCTGCCGTATTAATTGCTCCCGTATTTGAGGAGGCATATTTGGAGGGAAAGACTGATCAGGTACCGGGTTTGTGGCAGCGGTCGGAAGGGGGGCCGAGGTAAATGCTGGTTGTGACGTTTTTTCCGGATGAACAATGGACTGGGTGGTGATGTCAGATGTGTCGTCTTTGGGGGAAGGGATCTGCATACATCCGGCAATGCAGAGAAAGATACTTAGTATGATAAGAGAAAGAGTGCATGTCATTTTCACAGAAATACTGGATTTTATTCGGTTATTCATAATCATCTGGGCATTATATAAGAAAATATACACAATTTTTCATAAAGGAATAGAGTTGCATCAATTATTACTGGAGAGAGGGTTCTGAATATGACTATATTCAGTTTTTCTGTTTTAAGTAAAAAAGGTTAGTATTTCAATTTTAGACGAAGATGTGTATTTATTATTTCAATTTTAGACGAAGATGTGTATTTATTATTGATTATTTCAATGATAACAAAAAATATCTATCATTTGCGAATAGCTAATAACCCCCTTGCAACAAATTGAGGTTTATAAATACTTTATAAACTCGCGATCATAAAAGGGAAGTTTTTAGCTATCCTCATTTGTATTAATATCGAATCGATATTACAAAATTTAATGCGTGTTTCTAAATATTAAAAGAACATTTATCGTTAAGATTGAATTATACTACCTGATTATACTAGAATCCTTTAAGATAGAGTAACTATTATTTACTTAACTAAAAAATATCTGTATTAGCTAAGATACAATTGTCTTAGTGTAAAAAATTTGGAGAAATGATACTGATGAAGAAGATTTATGAGAGGATGGAACCGGCAGTTTCTCCGGTTATTGGTGTCCTCCTCATGTTAGTGGTGACGATAATCATCGCTGCGATCGTAAGTGGATTTGCTGGTGGTATGGCCGGTGGTGAGAAAGAAGCACCACAAGCAGCAATATCGGCTGAAATCCTAGATCGAGATGATGGTTTAGGAAATATTAACAAATCTATCGAGTTAAAACTTATGGGAGGAGAACCAATACAAACAAAAGATCTTGCGATTCTTACTTATTATACCAATAGCACAGGGTATATTTATAAGCATGAGCAAACTCCAACCAGTGACTTAATCGACACTTATGCTGGAACATCCTACGCAGGATGGGGGATAACACGAGTACCATATCTTAGCAATCTTGCAAAGGGTTGGTCGAATGAAAAGCAACAACATTTTGGTAATTTCACATGGATGGTTGGAGAGGTGATCAGCACAGGAACTATAGGCGGAACTGCAGGTTTACTCGGAATTCCTGATATAAATGATGTTGATCTCAAATCTGGAAGTGTGGTTGATATTAAAGTTAAGCATATCCCAAGTAATAAATTCATATTTGACAAGGAGGTGATTGTACGATGAAATATATTTGCAACGATGCAGTATCACCTGTAATCGGTGTTCTCCTCATGCTCGTAGTGACCATTATCATCGCCGCAATTGTAAGTGCATTTGCTGGAGGACTATCTTCTGATGAATCAAAAGCACCTCAAGCATCTCTCGAAGCAAGAGTACTAATTGAAAATATCACCGGAACGTGGGATTTTACAAATCCACCTACTTATCCAGCAGGATTTGAAGCAAGGAATGGGATTCAATTTGAGCATAAAGGTGGTGATCCGTTCTCACTTAATGACATCACCATTCAACTCGAGAATCAAGGTGTTACTATGATAAGTTCTGCAGGAGACAAACTTCCTTCAAGTACCTGTCTTCCATCTGGTATAACTGATGGAGGGTACTTCGTAAAAGTGGGTTCCACCACAAATGATAAGATTATTGAATCAGGTGATAAATTCATGTTTTATGCTGATAACTGTTATCGAAATGAGGGCAAGGAATTCTTATTATGGACATTCGAGACAGGATATGGGTACGGAACTATTGGAGAGTTTTATAAATATAAAATAATTGACCAGAGATCCAGTAAGCCCATCAGTACCGGAGAGTTTCTTTTAAAATAATATAAATAAAGTGGGAATACTTCTCTTTTTTTAATTTTTTAAACCTTATATATCATTCCTTCCTGAAAACCCTGCTATCATCTTCAAGTTTTTCGGGGAAGGTGATTTCCATAAGTAGTCTACATATCAGCCAATTTTTACGTTCTTTAATTCTCTCTAAACCTCAATCCCAAAAAACGAAAAAGATATACATTTCAAAATTAAAAAAATGTAATATATTTAACGACTAATTTAGCCATCTCTACCCTTCATATTCCTTTCATTGAATCGCTAATGTTCTTAAAGAATTAAATTTTATTCACTTGACTGTAGGAATAACTCCAAACCGCTAGTTCAATGAGGAAAAACCCAAATTTTCTATTGGTATTTGGGTTTCAATCGAATGGAAATAGTCCTCTTGCGGAAATGACATTTTAACTCTGCAACAGCCTTTATTGACAATTAAAATTGAAAATCCTGTACAGCATACACATATTCACCACTCACAGTCACACCCAACCCAAACCGGGTATACCTTTGATCGAGTATATTATTACGATGACCTGGTGAACCAATCCATTGTGACATAATTGCCTGGGCGATGGCCTCGTCTGAGCCGGATACATAATTCATTGCACAATTTTCACCAACCCCCTCCGGAAGACCCTGGTGATCAACTGTTCTTCTTCCTGCCATATTTTCACTTCTGGATTTTGCCAGACCTGCAAGACCACCATCATAGGACAATTGAGGAATTCCCGCCTGGGATCTCTGTTGATTGGTCATAGAGGCGAGTAATGATTCTACGTGACCAGAATTGACTACAGATGTGTCTCTGTTTTCATTGTGTTCCGGCTGATTTTGGAATACTCTTTTATTAACAGGTGAGGTTTTTGAATAATCCGTTACCCATTGAGTTTTAGATGAATCTTGATTTCCATCAGGCATATTTTCTGGAAGATAATTTAAACCCATAATTATACAGGATGCCACTATAGCAATGATAGTGATGACTACTGATACTGATGCCATTATTGAAAAACTCCTCGAATGTAATAACCCATAGTAGGAATAGGATGAGAACTTCTTTTCAATATAAAAGAAGATCACTCCGAGATCCATCATTAGAATAAATGACCACCATATGCCAGATAATCCGAAAAATGAGAGATGTGATTGTAATTGTGAGTGAATGGATAATACAAATGAACATAATGGAAATTGAGTAATTGATGAAATTATAAGAGAAATGAAAGTGTATATCGTGGGAAATTGAGAGAGATATCCGGATAGTGGGCTAATAGCTAACTGAAATAAGAATATACATGCCAGAATAAAGCATAACACTGCTCCGAGATGAAATAATATTGAGAGAAAAGACGATAAGGAGGATTTAGTCCTGAAATATGCCCCTCGTGGATACAAAGTCCCAGCAAAAATTGTGTATCCAATATAAACAAAAATAATTGCGATTTGAACGATATCAGATGAAAGCAGATGCAACAAATAACTAGCATAAAGAAGAAATCCTGATATTAATAACAAATAAAATATTTGCGTTGGATAGGCATTATCAAACCTTCCACAATATTTTCTTTTCAGAACCGGATAAAAAGGCCATGCACCATCTCGTGTCCCGCAATAAAAAATTGTCGTAACACATCCTCCAAAAATGACCATATATCCACATAATACAGGGTCATATGTACTGGGAATTATGAATTGGAGAAACCTGAAAATAATAAACCATATAATTCCAATTATCGCAATTGAGATTACATTCAAAAGATATCCATTTCGATACGGAGCGTGTGATCTCGTGAGAGATCGGAATAATGGATAGATTACATATTCATTGATCTTCAAGAGCCATAGAATGATAGGATTTTCCTTTGTTCTGCAATATGATTTTGTACCCACTATTGGTGAGACTGAGCCAATACCAACAGCGACAATATAAAGAAGAGTCGGTTCATTGAACGCAAATATTGATGAAAAATAAGCAAGTGAACATGATATTGCCAACAGTGCATAGCAATAATTTTTCATAGACAATTTTATAATTATATGAAAAATTTAATAATCTTTTCTATTTTGTGATACCATCAACCAGAACCACCCGACCATCAAGCGTCAGATTCACCGGAACGGGTAATTTCCGTAGATACGACTTGAGTGCATCAATATCAGCCGGACCGATAGTAACATTCACTCCATAGTCCCATCCGGGTGTAAACTCACCCATTCCATATGCCATGTAATAATTCATCGCTACCGAATACGTGACATTGGGACTAATTTCACTACCATGTACCCACATCCCGGTAATCCTATCTCCAACAGGTCGTGAAAGGTTATACTGATACACCAACCCTGAGACGGACAGGTTCTCTTCTGGTTTCGGTTCTTCCCATTGTCGTTCCAGGATATCTTTGATCTGCGATCCGTTCAGCTCACGGACCGCAACCCGTGGACGACTATACCATCCTCCATATTCCATGGCCATAGAAGCATCCGGTGGAAGCACTCTCTCAAGATCTATCCAGGAGATGTTCCCTGCCGGAATATCTGCATGAAGGGAACCAGGAAGTTCTCCCGAAGTTACCAATGCAATATCCGTATTCATGGCATCCCGCTGTGAATCTGCAACCAGATTTCCCAGAAGTGATTCACCCTCTTCATTCTGCATCCTGCTGATTTCAGATATCGCTATAGAAATGACCTCTGATTCCATTCTATTGATAGCTTCCCGGGTATTATCAAGCAATCTTTGAACATCCGAATCAGGCTCCAGTCCTGATTGATCACCAGAGACAGGAACAACCATTGCGGATTTACTGATTATATCCCCGCTTCGTTGATCAATAGAGACATTCACGTCAGCATATGCCGTGCCATACGAGTATGCCTGCACAACCAGGACATCTTTCTGACCGGCATTTGGCAGGTAGGCATTTATGAAATCATGCGAGTGAGCAGCGAGAACAACATCAACATCAGGATCAAGTTGTGCGGTAATATTAACTATCGGACCGGTTACATTACAATCATGACGGGTGGGCCCCTCATATGATTCCTGGTTTCCACCCTCATGTAACAGAACAACAAATGCATGAACTCCCTGTTCCTGTAAGGATGGAATGTACCTGTTAATCCCTTCTGATTCATTGAGAAATGTTACCATATCCACGTTCATGGGCAATTCAAGGATTGGTGTTTCGATTGTTACCGCACCGATAAAGGCAACAGGAACTCCCTCGATGTACCGGATAGTATATGGCGGAAATATTGGTGTTTTATTCGCTTTCCAGACAACATTGGCACAGATTACATCAGTAGCCATACCTGGATACGGATCAACGATATGAGGAATATCTGAAGACCCATTCCCTCCCTTGACCTTCCTGAATAACTCATCAAGCCCATTGTTGAACTCATGGTTTCCAGGGATGGAAATGACATTACAGGAGTCATGCTGCTTTTCTTCCCTCTCCATACAGGTTTCATCAGCGAAAGTATTGAAGAAGAGAATGGTTGGCTCATCCTTGAGCAGTGCTGAAGACCGTGGTGATGCCCCAACGGTATCACCAGTCAGTGCAAGAATAACCATATCGTTGCCTGATGAATTCATTACTTTTTTCAGAGACGAAGCAAGAAACGGAGCGCCCCCTGCTGAACGGTTATGTAAATCCTGTCCGGAAAACAGGTGGCCATGAAAATCATTGACAGCCAGTATTTTCAGATGAACCGGAGATGGTGTGTCATCACGAAAAATGCCAATAAATTGGGAACTGATGATAATTACTCCAAGGATTGTAATTGTAATAATGACAATACTGAACCATTTCATAAAAATTCCAGATATTATTCTTCTTTTAATTAGGTATCTTTTTTTACATTAAATAAAAAAATCTTTATCTCTTATTGATGACGTTTATCTGACATTCCAATAATCAGAGCACTCTATCGGAGGTCAAACAGGTGAAAATACTATATATTAGCGCTGGAACAGGTGAAAATCCCTGGATTATGGATGCCGCATCAACCTGTAGGGATAATGGAAGAAACGCATTCGCATTTCAGGCAACATCTGAACTACTTGATTCGGAAGAAAAGGAATTTACGAGGATCTTAAACGAATTACAGGATACTCATCTCCTCCTGATAGATAATCATGGAAGTGCGACCTATTTCAAAAAATTTGACCGCTTAATTGCGAAGGCCAACGACCTTCATATTCCAACCTTCGTCTGCAGTTCGGTTCCGGACGAGATGAAAGACTTCCGTAATCTCTTTCCTTTCAGCACAGAGGAGTATGAGTTTGTTCATTCCTGCCTGGAACTGAGTGGGCTTGAAAATACGACCGCTCTCATTCTCTGGGCCTGTAAAACCATCGGGGAAGAAGACATCGATATTCCTCCTCTCCGGTATCCCCCAACAGAAGGATTTTATCACCCCTCGCTTCCTGATATCTACGATTTTGTATCCCATGAGAAAAGACTGGTCAAGGAAAAACCAACAATAGGAATACTTCTCCACCAGTTTTACTATATCAGAAAGAACCTCCTCCCCATCGATGCTCTTATTTTATCACTTGAAGCAAAAGGGATGAATGCTCTCCCCTTCTTCCTAGTTACCAGCCCGAATGAAGTCACCGGTGCAATAGGAATCAGGAAATTTATTGAAACATACCTGATCAGGGATGGAAAACCCATCATTGATGTCCTGATAATTAACATGTCATTTTCCCAGATATCCCTCTCTGATCCTGGTGATGGGACGAAAAATGACCCAATTTATAATTTTTTCATCGATCTGAATGTCCCACTGCTCCAGACCATTACTATGTACCGATCATACGAAGCCTGGGCTCAGGATGATCAGGGCTTATCAGTTATGGAGATATCATCAGGAGTGATCTGGCCTGAATTTGACGGACAGATTATTGCAATTCCCCTCGGGTCAACCGGTGAATATGAAGGCAGAAAGAATGTTGGTATTCCCATACCTGGACGTGTTGAACGGATTGCAGAAATGGCCCTTCGCTGGTCCATCCTGAAAAGAACCCCGATAAATGAGAGAAAGATTGCTATCCTCCTGTACCAGTATACCGGAGAGACTGAAGCTCTTGGTGATGCAGGAGGTCTTGATACCCCGCAGAGTGTCATCAAAATCCTCCAAAAATTAAAGGATACAGGATATGGTGTAGATCACATCCCGGAGACAGGAAATGAACTGATAGAGGGGATGATTGCCGGTCTTACTAATGATACCCGGTGGATTTCAGAGAAACAGATGAGAGAAAGGACTGCAGATCTGGTAAGTCCTCTCCAGTACCAGGAATGGTTTTCAAAAATTCCAACAAAAAATCAGGAGAAGATATCAGACGACTGGGGTCCGGCCCCTGGTGAAGTGCTGGTTGCAGGCGGTGATTTTTGTATTCCAGGTCAGGTAAACGGAAATATCTTTATCGGTATTCAGCCTCCCCGTGGACTATTTGAAAAGGTCGAGTCATTAATTCACTCAAATGACATGGTTATGCCTCACCAGTATCTGGCGTATTACCGGTGGATAAAACACGTGTTTGGTGCTCATGTGGTAATCCATATGGGAACTCACGGTACCCTCGAATGGCTTCCAGGAAAGGGAAATGCCCTCTCAGAGGAGTGTTGCCCGGATGTCATTCTCGAAGATATGCCTCATATCTATCCCTATATTATGAATGATCCCGGTGAGGGAATACAGGCCAAACGGCGGAGCTGGTCAGTCCTCCTTGACCACCTGGTTCCGGCAATGATGAGAGCAGAGGGATATGGCGATCTTTTACAGCTTGATACCATTCTTCAGGATTATCTCCGGGCGAAAAGAGGCGGAGAAGAGCAGAAAGCGAAAGACCTGATCACAGAAGTCCGGTCCATTGTCCTTGCCAGGAACCTGACTTATGATCTCGGGCTTCCTGTGGATGCAGAAATTGAGGTTATTGCTGAGAATGCTGAACGTCTCTATGATTACATCTGTGAAGTCAGGGATGTTATAATCAAGGACGGCCTCCATATCTTTGGTCAGCCCCCGGCTGATGAACGATTCCTTGAGATGATCTATGCCCTTACCCGCCTTGAGAATGGGAAGGTCCCATCACTGCGGGAATCAGTCGCAAAAACATGTGATCTCTCCCTCCAGGATCTTTTGGAAAATCCTTCAGGCTTTAATATTGATCATCAATTGACTAATGGAGCCCTTGTTGACCTGATTGACAGCCGTTGCCAACAATTGATAGAAAAGATGGCTGAAGTTAAATTTGACAGGGATTTAATAATCTTTGCAATACAGGAAGAATATGGTGAACATTACAAAGACCTTGAAACATGCTGCATGTTCATCTGTGATGAGGTGGTTTCACGATTAAACCAGACAACCGATGAACTCACAAACATGATACGAGGGCTTGATGCAGGATATGTCCCTCCTGGCCCGTGTGGTGATCCGACGAGAGGAAATGTTCACCTCCTCCCGACGGGCAGGAACTGTTATTCCATAGATCCGGCAACGATTCCGACACCTGCAGCATGGAAGACCGGAAAAGACATGGCTGACCAGATGATCGAGCGGTATATCACCGAAAAAGGGGAATATCCACAGAAAGTCGGCATTGTCGTCTGGGCAACAGACACCATGAGAACCGGCGGTGATGATATTGCCTACATCTTATGGCTTATGGGATTGCGACCAATATGGTCTTCCCGAGGTGGAACTGTGACCGGTCTTGAGGTTATCCCTGCAAAGGAACTAGCTAGACCACGTATTGATGTCACGCTCCGGATAAGCGGTCTTTTCCGGGACAGCTACCCCAATCTTGTGCAATTGATTGATGAAGGTGTGGAAATCATTGCAACCCTCGATGAATCTGATGAGGTCAATTTCCTTTCAGCACATCTAAAGCAGGACATGCTGGCAAGATTAAAAGAAGGACTCTCCGAACAGGAGGCCAGGGATATGGCACTGGTCCGTATATTTGGTGATCCTCCCGGGAATCACGGATGTGCCGTGGGTGAAGTTGTCCATGCATCTTCCTGGAAGGACAGGAAAGACCTGGCCGATGTATATACCACCTGGGGAGCCCATGCGTATGGCAGAAAATTCAGGGGAGAAAAAGTCCCTGAACTCTTTAAAGAACAGTTCGCCCAGCTGGATGTAACGGTGAAAAACCGTGTCTCCCGCGAATTTGATATCCTTGATGTTGATGATGATTACATCTTCCTTGGCGGGATGAATGCCTGTGTGAAAGCATATGGGAATAAAGATCCTGTATCAGTTATCGGTGAGGCATCAGATCCGAAAAATGTTAAAACACGTCTCCTTGATGAAGAGATCAGGTTCATTTTCCGGAGCAGGGTACTCAATCCCCGCTGGATCGACGGATTAAAGCCGCACGGTTTCAGAGGCGTGCAGGAGGTCATGAACACCATTGAATATACGTTTGGGTGGGATGTGACTTCTGATGCTGTAGATGACTGGGAGTATCAGGCTGCTGCGGAGCATTTTCTCTTTGATGAAGAGAACCGAAAATGGATTGAAGAGAATAATCCATATGCCATGCATAACATCGCAGGAAGGCTTCTGGAAGCATATGAACGGGGATTCTGGGAGACTGACGATGAGACTATCAAAAAATTACAGGATATATTCCTTGAATCAGAGGAGTATCTTGAACAAATGGGAGATTTACATGAATAATCGGATGGGATTTATCTCAAAATTTCATCTTTCCTCTTTTTGGATTGGTGTTGATTCATGGTAGCGATACAGACGGAAAACCTGACAAAAAATTTTGGAAACCTGTGTGCTGTGGATGATCTGACACTGGAGGCCGACAAGGAGATATTCGGTCTCCTCGGACCGAATGGATCGGGAAAAACAACAATTGTCCTGATGCTGACAACACTCCTTGCCCAGACAAAGGGTCAGGCATGGATATGCGGGTATGATACCAGGATTGAACCGGATAAAGTAAGAAGTTCATTAAGTTACGTTCCCCAGGACATGGCCATTGACACCAACCTGACCGGACGGGAAAATATGATGATCTTTGCGAAATTGTATGGTATTTCACATCCGAGGGAGCGTGTCGATGAACTTCTGGGTGTCATGGAGTTATCTGACCGTGCAGACGATCTGGCAAAGACCTATTCAGGGGGGATGCGGAGAAGACTGGAACTTGCTGAAGCTCTTGTTCATGAACCGGAAGTAATTTTTCTTGACGAACCTACACTCGGGCTTGATGTCGGAGCAAGAAAGTCAATCTGGAACCATATTCATGCCCTGAACCGGAAAGGAATGACAATATTTGTAACGACTCATTACATGGACGAGGCTGATCGTTTCTGCGACCGGGTTGGAATCATTAATCATGGAAAAATTGCCGCCCTCGGAAAACCATCTGACCTCAAAACACTTCTGATGAAAGATGTAATATCAGTCACTATTGAAGGCGATTATCACCCAATAGAGGAGAATACTGTCCTTTTTGTCGGCCAGTCGGATAATGTTATCTCATTTACCGCAGAAAATGGTCGTGAAGCCCTCGCATTACTGGCAGATGCCCTTACCCGTGCAGGAAACAAGATAAAATCCATGGAACTTCGTGAGCCTTCCCTTGATGATGTCTTTCTGCAATCCGTAGGAAGACAGGAAGAATCACAGGGATTTGAAGAATGGAAATACCGGATGATGCTTATGAGGAGAAAATGAAGGGAGTATTCACGTATATTGAAAGGGATTTCATCAGGTGGATCCGGTACCGGGTCGGAGTAATCTCAAGCCTTGTCCTCCCAGCTGCATGGCTGCTCTTTGTCGGCCTTGCCTTGCCTGTCCAGTTTACCGGAAATTACCTCGATTTCATTACTCCCGGCATTCTGGTTATGACCATTCTGACCGCCGGTATATCGAGTGGTTCACTCCTGATGTTTGATAAAATGCTTGGCTTTTTAAATAAATTCCTTGCCATGCCGGTGCCCCGTGAGAGCATCCTTATCAGTAAAATTCTCTTCATCACCTTCCGGGGGATCATTCAGACAAGTATTATTCTCATCCTGGCAACACTTATCGGAGCCTCGATATTAAACCCGCTCCAGTATGGCATGATATATCTCATACTCTTCCTGTTTGGTGTTTTCATTGCAGCATTTTCAACAACGGTAGCCCTGTACCTTGATGATCATGACTCATTTGCCGCATTTACTGCCATGGTCACCATGCCCTTGTTTTTTACGTCAAGTGCCCTGATGCCTTATGAAGTGATGCCGGACTGGCTTTCAATCATTGCACATGTAAATCCACTCAGTTATGCAATTGATGCAATTCGCGATCTGGGAACCGGAGCAATTCCGGTGGTCCCAATTGGGGTCCTCGCAGTGTTTGCTGCAGTTATTGTGGTTATTTCAGGATATGTGTTTAGAAAAGTAACCGTGTAAAAGAGATTAATTGTGCTGATTTATTGAAATAGTAATGAGATCCCATCAATATTTTTAAAATCTGAATCAAAGGATGCCAAGGACTGAATATTATTTTCCACACAGGTCGCAATAATGAGAGCATCACCAGACAAAAGATGATATTTCGCTGCAATTTGTGATATCAATAACGTATTTGTGCTATCGGCGTAGATTGTAAAACCCATAAACAAAATATTGAGGCGTTCGATAAAATCCAAAATACAATCGTATCCGTTTTTCCGTATAAATTTGCGGACAGCAGCGACAGATTCAATCCCACAACGTTCACGGAGTAATATTTTAGTTCCGACATGCAGAGCTTCCTGATATATTATTGGGGATACGACAAGTCGGTTTAGAGACGTTTCAATAAACCCGCGAATTGCTTCTGAATCAGGGGTTTCAATTATCGCGGGGACGATAATTGAGGTATCTATAAAGGTATCCATGACTCGTCCCGAAGCGACCGGATGTATTCGCGACTAACAGGTGTTTGAATTTTAATTGTTTCGAAAGGTATTTTTTTCTCTATATGTACAACTACCCGCTCTCCTTCTTTTAAATTTAAAGGTTTTATGGGCCTGAGAACAGTACCCGAATATATGCATTCAATGGTTTCTGACATGGTTCTTACTAGTACATTATATTATTGACATTATAACCTCTCCTATATTTTCGAAACACTATCTCCATCGTATCGCATCAAAAACCAGATCCAGTATCCATAAAGCTCCTGATCCTCCAAGAAATGTTCTTTCAGTGAAATAAATATCATTTGTCGTCCGGTTAAACAGTTCCACAGATTTTGTGCATCTGCCGGATAATTCAAGGTCTTTCCCGGTCAGACTATCACCAAAATAGAGATGTGATTGTATAGTTCCTGCATCTGTCTGAAAGCAACCGGATAGATGATATGTCGCTAAAAATTTTTTCAAAGATTCAACCATTTCTCCATCTTCCCCATCAGTACAATTCACAGATACCGGTACCATACCAAGGTACTCATACAGCCACATAGTTAAGGGGTACACAAAGGAAGAATCTCCACGAACAGCAAAAGTAGCCCCTTTCGGATATCCTGCCTCATGATGATACCGGGATAACTGGTGAAATGCATGGGTTCGTCTTTTTCGAAGGTATGCAAGTGCAGGTGCAGGATCCTGTCCCGTTGCCTCTGCAACGGTGCTAATCCATGCTTCTGTCGGGCCAAAACCCACGGGTGCTCCGGAGGGGGAGGTAACGAAAGGTATCCCAAACTCCTCTTCATAAAATTCCGCTGTTTTTCGTGAGTATTCCGGATAGATTATCAGATTACAGGAAGCGGTAGTCGATTCACGAAGTTCTGCTATACAGGAACCTCCTCCAGGCACTGAAACAACATAAAGGCCCATCAACTCACAAATTCGTGTAATTTCTGCAATATTACCCTGCCAGTATTTCTGGTACATCGAAAACCCAAGAAGGTTGACCCGGTTGTTTATCCGGGGGAGCCGGTTAAGCTGCAACCAGCGGAGAATAGCAGCAATGGTGATATCAAAGCCATATGAAAAAGGATGGGAATAGGGGGCCCCTTCAATGGCCATACACCGATCATCAAGAGATGCATCTGACAGGAACCGGTCTATATCATCACCAATGAGTGACGCCCCGGGGGAATTGACTACCGCAAGGAAAGTATCTCCCTTATCTGCCACGAGGGGGAGAACTGCTCTGATTTTATCAGCACTGCCCATAATGTAGTCATCGCGGTCAAGATAGGTACAGGGAATCCTGGACTGTCCAAAGAAAAATGGTTCTTCAAAGGAACGCCTATTCAGGGAATTTTGCCGTGGGAAATGCCGGTCTGAAAAATAGGCAGGATTACCCCTGCATCCGGTCGGACCATTCATTACTGCACGTGCATCTGCAATTCCTTCAATCGCAAGGAGAGTTCCGATAAAGCCATCCGGATCAAGGATCATATGATACCTTCTCCATCCAGTTTCCACCCCTCAATAACCGGCACTTTCATCATATCCCTCCATGTCATCGCTCGATCAATACCTGCATGGAATCCAAATCCAGGACAATACGGAATATGGGCACTTCTTGCATGGTCAGAACGACGAAGGGATGGATATGTCAGTAACACCAGGTCAGGCTTCATATCCCTGATATCATCAGATCTCATCTCCAGGGTATAATTATGAACTATCGGAAACTTTCCAGAGAAACGTGAGATAAACTCTTCAGAGAATGGCGAATAGGTCAGGCCTACTTTGAGGATGGACATCTCAAGGTCACAGGCAAGATCGCACACCCAGTCCACAGATTTGGGATATGTTGATATGAGAATTGTTTTTCCCTTCAGTTCTGGTTTGAGACTTTCAATCTTTTCCCGGTATTTTGCCTCTTCTGCATCAATTATTTGACGAGCTTCTTCTTCCATGCCAAAAATCCGGGCAACTGCCAATAACCACTCTTTTGTCTCAAAAAAACCTGTTGGAAGAGGCAGATCCAGGAAAGGAACAGATGATACCGGTGCAAGGAATGTTTTGATACTCGCCACCGTATCATCCCGGTCAGCCGGAAGGTTCAAGGCTGCCTCATTAAACCGCATCACCGATTGGCTGTCACTATGAATCAAAAACCGGCAGTTTATTCCTATCCCTAGCCGGTTTAGAAGTTCCCGTATTGCCTGAATACCCTGCTCTCCATTCTCTGCAAGCCATTTTTCACCGATAATATTTACAAGCGGAGTTTTTTCTTGGGAAATATCCTTCTCTATCAGACTGATGACCGCACCATGTGCATCCATAACTCCCTGCACGTAGTCACCTGCAAGATTTCCATCAACCTTGATCGGAATAATCCGGATATTTTCGTGCTGTTTTTTGAAAGCTGCAATCACTTTACCGATATCATCACCGATTATTCCCGGAGGGCAGGCGGTTACAATAAAAATCAGGCTGAATCCATCATGTACAGCAGATTCAAGAGCTGATTTTAGTTTTTCTTCGCCACCAAAAATAAAATCATCATCAGCCATATCAGTAGAATACAGTCTTTTTTCAAGATCTTTCCTATATTCCTGACCAAACCGGATGGTTGAATGCTGCAAGGTATCGAGGAGTTTTTCGTACATCATCAAGGTGCAGCTCCGGGGACCATGCATGATCGTTGCAGCATCAGATACCTGGGATGATACCGAAACCGCTCCTGCAAAGGCACAACCGATGAGCGGACGCTTATTTTTTACTGATACTGATAATGTTTTTAAGAGGGTTTTTTTATCTTCAGGATGAAAAATAAATTTATTTTTCGGAGAAATATCACCCCTCATCAGGACTATTTGCTCAAGATCAGTATCGCTCAATGGAGCAGCGGGGTAGAGAAGACCGCCGTTCCCTGGATGAATACTCTCCGCATGATCAGCACATGCCAGAAAAAGTGCAGCTTCAGGTGAATCGGGGTATCGTTCGATAAGCGTGCATCCTTCTTTTTCTGCTTTGGAAAAAATCTCACTTCTTGGGATCCGGACAACAACCGGCAACCGTACTGCATCTGCAAATCGTTTCACTCTGGCTTCTTCTTCACTATCTCCTCGTGAATTATGAATTATTCCAGCTATCCGGGCATTCGATTCAGTAAAATTTCTAATCCCTTTCAGGATATTGTTCGCAGCATACAGGGAGAGAAATTCCCCGGATGTAACAATATACACTGCATCGGCATATTCATTTCTGATAGGGACAGCAAATCCTCCACAGACAACATCTCCTAGGACATCATACAGGGTTACATCAAAAAGAGAAGAACTCACGCCCAGCTCATCCAGGAGTTCAAATGTCGTAATCACTCCTCTTCCTGCACATCCTACTCCCGGTTCAGGACCTCCGGATTCAACACACGCAACATCTCCAAATCCCCGGTATACAATATCCTCAGCCTTCCATTCAGAAGGATGATGCGATTTAATATACTCAAGAACGGTCATGGGGATCTTCCCCCCTAACAGAAGTCTGGTTGAATCATGTTTGGGATCACACCCGATCTGGAGAATCCGGCGCCCTTTCATGGCAAGAGCAGCAGAAGTATTGGCTGAAATTGTGGATTTACCAATTCCTCCCTTCCCATATATGGCGATTTTAATTCGGATCCCCTCCCTGCCTGCTGATTTGATGGATTTTTTCAACCAGATGCTTGATACTTTGGCAGGTTTCAATTCCAGAGGTATGAGATATCTGCCATATGGTGTGTTCCTGTGAATGCTGAACCCGAATGGTAATATCAGGCACTGACCCGTCAGCCGGGACATATCCGATACGTTCCAGGGCATATAAAGTCCATATCCTTTGAACCGAATCAGAACCTTCAATCTGAAATGTTCCCTTCTTTTCAACAGGAATAGAGAATTCACCGCGGTGAGGATCAAAATGGACCCCATCGATCTCAAAAGCAGACCCAAAAATGCCTGAAAGGACAAGATCTTCAGGTGTTCCCGCGATCATCATCCCTGATTTGTTCATAATCCAGAGCTGGTCTGCACACCTGATAGCAAGGTTCAGATCATGGGTTGAGAGAAGTATTGATTTCCCAGTTTTTTGTGCAACCTGACGAAGAATCCTCATGGTTTCAATTTTATGTGGGAGATCCAGAAATGCTGTTGGTTCATCAAGGACCATAAGTTCAGGTTCCTGGGCAAGGGCACGGGCAATCATCACCTTCTGACGTTCACCATCACTCATCTCATGAATAAACCGGTTTGTGAGGCTTGCTGCACCAACCGAGGTAAGCGCATTTGTTATAATATGCCGGTCTGACCGGGTCAGCCTTCCTGCCCAGTTTGTGTATGGGAACCGGCCTAGAGCCACGATGTCAAAAGCAGTCATGTAGCCGGTCTGTACAGGAGTCGTAAGAACAACACTCAGAGTCTTTGCCTTCTCTTCCGGACTAAATTCATCTATTTTCTTCCCCTGAAGCCATACATCACCCTGTAATGAAGGTTGTATGCCGGTAAGTGTCCTGATAAGCGTGGATTTACCTGAACCATTCGGGCCTATCAGGCATACCAGTTCTCTCCGGTTCAGAGTCAGGTTCAGATCTTTTGAGACCTCCTTTACTTTTGATTTCTGGTTCCTATATCCTATAACTAAATTTTTACAGGTTAGTACCGGTTTATTACTCATGAAATAACCCCTCTTCCAAATCTGGTCCCCCTTACAATTACCCAGATAACTACCGGAGCACCAAAGAGAGCAGTAATTGCATTCAGGGGAAGGACAATATCGGTTCCTGGCAGGTGTGAGATGAGATCAGTACACAAAGCAATGATTCCTCCCACGAGGATACACCCCGGAACAAGGATTCGATGGTCCGCAGTCACAAATATGGCCCGGCAAAAATGAGGTATGGCAATCCCAAGAAACCCAATCGGACCACAGAATGCAGTCACAACTCCTGCCATAAGAGCGGTGGTAATAATGATACCATACCTGATACGATTATAATTCATTCCCATACTCTCTGCATATTGTTCTCCCAGCAGAAGGGCATTCAATGGTTTTACCAGGCAAATTGAAAAGATATACCCAAGGAGAAGAAAAGAAACCATAAACGGGAGCTGACTCCAGGTTACTCCGGAAAAACTCCCGAATGTCCAGAACGAATACGAATGCATGGCTGATTCATCTGAAAACTGCAGGAGAATAGTCACTATCGCACTGCTGATATATGAAACCATGATTCCAAGGATAAGAATTGTTATATTACTCTGAATTTTCGCTGATATCAGGAGAATTAATAGCAATACCAAAAAAGCTCCGATAATTGCCGCCACAGAGATACTGAGATCCCCCATAAACCCGACACTGGCAAATATCGTTCCAGCCCCAAAAATGCCGGCAGATAACATCACAAAAGCAACGCCTAACGAAGCTCCTGAACTGATACCAAGAATATACGGATCTGCAAGCGGATTTCTAAAAAATGTCTGCATTAATAATCCTGAAAGGGCAAGAGCCCCCCCTGCAAAGAGAGCGGTGATGGCTTTGGGCATCCTCCAGTCCCAGAATATATGCAACCAGGTCTCTTTTACTTCTCCGCCGGTTATTATCCGGAATAATGCATCAGGCGGGATGTTAACAGATCCAATAATCAGATCAAGCAGAAAAAGAAAAATGAGAGTTCCAATGATAACCGGGAGTAGAATATAAAATTTCTTCAGACTATCTCCTGTTTCATTTCCATTCAGATCCATAGACTGCTTCCTCGTCAGGTTGTATTGATGTGCTGGTAATAATAGAGATCATGATGAGGAAGCAGATTTGGATGCAGGATTTTTACCAAATCAGCCAGGACAACATCAGGACTGATGATACCCGACTGCCAGTAATCATTTCCGCCATACTCATTTACTCGTGCATTATAGTGATAAATCCGGTCCTCCTGAAATGCCTTAAATTTCTGATACCGCTGATCAAGGGCGAGGAGTTCATTAATATTGTCAGCATATCCAATATTAATCCAGTAATCAGCTGCCTGGGCACGGTCATACACTGATTCAAAATCTAGAGTTTTATCACCTCTCTCTGTACCATCTCCAAGAAGATAATTCCCACCAGCATCCCGGAAGAATGCAGCAACATAACTATTCCCGCCTGGAGCATACCACGATCCCTGGTAGTCAATGCCGGAGAATAGGGTAGGTTTTTGGGTAATGTTTCTTACTTTTTCCTTTGTTTCGTAGTAATTCTGTTTTACCTGATCAAAAACCTGGTTTGCGGTTTTTTCCTTGTTATAAAACAGAGAGAAGAATTTGATCCATTCAGCACGTCCAAGAGGACTATCTTCCATCCACTCTGCACTAATTATCGGCTTTAATCCTGCTTCCTGAAGTTTATAATGATTATCGTATTCTTTATTTCCATTTGCAACACAAAAAACGGCATTGGGTTCTAGTTCAATCAAATCCTCCATTTTCAGCAGAGTATTCATGGAAAGAGCCCCGCTCCCTACCTCAATTATATCGCCCTGTTGTACCAGCTTTTTAAACTCCGGGTCATGAACCAGGTTTACACCATTATGGCCCTTTATCGATGAAATCTCACCCAATTTGCTAATAAACGGAATCTGAACAACACCAAGGGTTACCACATTCTCTAATGGAATAAAAAAGACCTTCGCGTTCGGATAACCAGCAGGGACCTCTTCTCCCCTTTGTACAAGAAGATACGTATAATTTTCAGCATCTCTTCCCCATGGGTCATGGATGTTTACAACCTTGTAGGTATCATGATACTCAACGGAATATCCCTTTGCATATTCAGGAAATACCTTATCCGGGAAAAATTCTCCAGACTCACCCAAGCCAGCACATGGGAGAGAGACAATCAGTACAATCGATATGAATAATACAATATATATAAACTTTAGACATTTTTCTGTCATAATCATCACCTATCGGAATACAGTACATCGTTAACACAGCCTGCCAGGCCATGAATGCTCAAATCTTCAAGTCGGAAATAAGATCCATCCAGATCCCGAGCAAGAACGAGTGCCCTCCCAAGCCTTGGAAATCCGCACTCTGTATCTACAACAATAAATCTGACACCCTTTCCTGCTATCTTTCTGGCAACATCTCCCAGCTCTTCCCGTGTTGTTTTCTCAGTAAGAGGCACATTCCCCCTCCCGTCAGTCAAAAGAACAATGGATTTATTCTCTCTGGGTGCTGCAAACTTTCCACGGGTGAGAAGGAGATACCCTTCAGTAATACCTTTTGCCAGTGGAGTTTTCCCACCGGTAGGAATTTTTTTTAGTAATTTAGCGGCAATATCCGGACTTTGTGTTGGAGGAAGAAGAAGATCTGCAGAATCTCCCCTGAAGATCATCAGGCCGACCCGGTCACGTTTCTGGTATGCATCCTTGAGCAATGACAAAATTGCCCCTTTAACGGCTATCATACGTTTCTGCACACCCATCGAACCGCTGGCATCAACAAGAAAAAGAATCGTATGACCAATCTTTTTTTCCCGGACTTTCTCACGGATATCAGATTTTTTCACAGATATGGCAAGTCCATTCCTGCTGCGTATCCGTTGATAGGGAGCGGCTGCCCGAATGGTTGCATCAATTGCAATATCATTCCTGCATCTGCCAGGAAACCGAAATGAACGATAATGACCTGAAGAATCAGAACTGATCACACGGCTTCTCCGTCCGCTTTTTTGTTTCAGCGTTACCTGCCAGGTATTTTCATCAAGATACCGAATTACCTCAAACGGAGATCCAATATCAAAATAGCGTTCCTGATGGGGAGTAGGGATGTGGTTTTGTTCCCGGTTTTTTTGCTCCTTTTCACCCTGCTGATATTCTGGAATTGCATCAGGATTTTTTTGTTCTTTTGAACTGTTTTTTTCAAAATCCTGCTCAGGGGTCTCCTCATTTCCAGACTTAGGAGGATGGGGCAATCTTTCCTTACATTCACCCCTCCGGTGCTCAAGAGCAAGAAGGGCAGCAAGTTTGATATCATCGAACATTACCTCATCTCTCTGGTCAAGTGCTGCAAGTGCCTTTGCAGTCCTGGCAACAGCAATATCCCCCCGATATCCCTCTACCCCCAGTTCGACACAGAGCGATGAGATCAGATCTGCATGCCCATCAGGGATGCTGACATAGGGGAATCGTTCCTTTGCTTTCAGAATTGATCTCTTCAGGGTTTCTGTTTCCTTTTCACATTCGAAAATGAACGTATCAGGAGAGATTTCATAATACAGAGCTTTTTTGACGATTTCCGATCGCATTTCAAAATCAGTTATGAGATCAGTCCTGATGCAGAGATCAAACCGTTCCAGCTGGCCGGAAGACAACTCACCTTCGGAGGGATCCATACTGGCAATAAACGTAAACCTGGTAGATATTATATGGGAAAGCCCTTCCCGCTCCAGAAGATACTGACCTGTTTCTGATGCCGAGAGAATACACTGGATGACACCTTCATCCATCAGGTTGATGTCGTCAGCATACAGAATCTGATTATTCCCTTCTTTCAGGATTCCGTGATGGACCTGTATGGATCCGCTGGTTATTGCTTTTTCCAGATCAATCATCCCTAAAAGCCGGTCATAGGTAACATTCTGGGGAATTGTGATCACTTTTTTCTCATTCGTGAGAGACTCAACCGACCGTACAAGGGTGGATTTTGCAGTTCCGGGATTTCCCAGAATAAGGATATTTCGGATATCATCACAAACAAGAGCACATAGCAAAGCTTTTTTTGCATGTTCCTGTCCGGTTATCCCGGTAAAAGGGAATTGATGAATCATGAGACCTGATAACAACTCTCAATGATCCCTCGAACAGAGGTAATATCCATTGTACTCTCTTCAAAAGGCCTTCTTCTCATTCGATGAGGGAGAGAAAGTCCTGCAGCTTTTAAAACATCGGTTGAATTCACTTCTTTTCTCCCATCAAGTGCGGCAAAAGCTAAAGCAGCCTTAACCAGGGTAATATCAGACCGGTGCCCATCAACACCCAGCGAAAGAGAAATTCTGACTGCAGTATTAATCAGGAGATCATCAGGTCGTAATTCCGCGATAATCTGCTTGGCCCTGATGATCTGATCCCTGACTGCCTGTTGTTCTACCTGGAAAGAAGTACAGAAGGCAACAGGATCCCGTTCAAATTCAAGCCTTCGTTTTACAATCTCTGATCGCTCCCGGTTATCTTTCTCTCCTTCAACATCTACTACCAGACCGAAGCGGTCAAGGAGCTGGGGACGAAGATCTCCTTCTTCTGGATTCATAGTTCCGACCAGCAGAAACCTGGCCGGATGAGCATATGAAATCCCCTCCCGTTCTACAAAATTCACACCCATTGCTGCCGCATCAAGGAGAAGATCAACAATATGATCATCAAGAAGGTTCACTTCATCAACATAGAGAATATTACCATTTGCCATCGCGAGGACACCAGGTTCAAATTTTTTTACCCCCCGGGTAATGGCATGCTCTATGTCAAGAGTCCCAGCTACCCGATCCTCTGTGGCACAGAGAGGAAGTTCTACGACCCGCATCCGTGAATATTCCAAAACAGGTTTTTCACCTGTAGCGATCTTTTCCCGACAGCTCTCACACAGATTTCGAGGATCACTAATATCACATCGGAATATACATCCTTTCATTACTTTCCGTTCAGGTAGAAGATCTGCAGCAGCCCTGACCGTGGTTGATTTCGCCGTCCCTTTCTCCCCCCGGATGAGGACCCCTCCGATGGATGGATAGATAATATTTGCAAGCAGTGCATCTTTCATATCCTGCTGTCCGACTATAGCGGAAAAGGGGTATACTACGATCTCTTCTTTCATGAGACATTTCCTGATAGCCCGCATTTCACGCACCATGCGGAGAGCCGTATCCAGTTTTCAATAATATTGAGCCTTTCATCGAGAATGAGGTTGAAATCCGGTTTTTTCAGGGTATTGACAACATCGGGAAGACTCTTCATCATCGAAATGGCTACCCTTTTCCCAGCCAGTTCAGGGATCAGTCCCCAGCCAATTTCATCCTCAATATGAAGGAGGGAAGAGGCCATTGCCACAACAGCGGGTGTTTTTGAGAAATCCCGAAGATTCCTGATAAAGAGATCTCTCTTATTCTCACCCTCAAGGGAAGCCGCAACCTCCCAGTATTTCTTTTCATCAATCCCAAACCGATCAAGTCTAACCAGCATATCCCGCTGGGAGTCTGGAGTCAGGTTGGTCTGTTTTGCCAGTGCTTCGGTTGTTGCATCAATAACACACCTGGCAACCAGCTCACCCAGTTTGGAATGTTTTCCAGCCCAGGTGATCACATGAGGACTCTCCATATTAGAGATGACACACATCTGATCTGTCCCTGAACCGGTTGCAATGCCGGTAGAATATTTACTCGGTGCCATTAACTGCTGAATAGCGACTGTTTTTGCTTCAGTTGCAGTCATGATCACTCTGGTAAGGGTATGGGCCGGAAGGAAGCAGTTAACAAGAATGACGGTATTGATAGTGCCACCAACATAGACCGTTTGTCCTTCTTCCTCATGCCATGAGGCTGGATCACCGGCCCTTCCTCCATTTACCTCAATCCCCGCCGTTACTATTGATGTTATTTCCAGGTTCCGGAACGAACGGGTTGAAATAGCCGCATTCTTCATCTTTGCTGCGGTCATCATGGCTGCAGTAGTGTCAGGATCAAGACCCAGTCTTTTGGAATGAATACCAATATATGCCTCCACACTTCCTCCTTCAAGGTCATGTGAACAATGTCCTTTCGTGGGTTTTGGTTCATGATTGAAGATTGCGGTGAGATCTTCACGGTACCCGCCATTCACATATGAGGTGGTGACTGCATTTCTCTTTCCAGGAAATTTGACAACGATAGAATCATCATTCCGAAATACCTCCTCACCGCTGCTCGTTTTATAGATCAGCTGCAGACTTTTGCTCTGATCAACCGGGTAATTATCACTGTTTTCCAAAATTTTAACTCCAAAAAATTTTAGTCATATCAATAATATTTGATAAAATTTTGTATCTTATTGTAAAATTAATTTTCGTTTTAGAGCTGCACTTCTGAAAATCGAACATAAACCGGAAGATAAAAAAGAGCCAGTATCAGGTTTCTATGTAAATTGTAAATGAGGGAGTTTATTTTAGGAGTTTATGAGAGCGGCGGTTCTCTTTCAGCAGGTTCATGAACCGTTCTATGACCTGATCAAATTTACCCATAGATCCTTATAATTTCATCAGCTTTATCAAAATCGGAATCAAATGAGACTATTTTATCAAGATGTTTTGTCTTCATTATAAAGACTGATACAGCATCTGGTACTGAAAGAGTTCCATCGTACTTTAAAAACTCAAACATGCCTCCTTTGAGGATTTTTTCGTCTACATGAATAATATGGCAATTATCAGTAAAATAATTAAATAGTTGCTCTCCTGCTTTACCTCCACTTCTTTTTCCTATTATGGATACCGATTCAACGATGATAAGATCTGAAATAAGGATGGTTTCATCTGCAAGTACAGGCAGGAGATCTTTTGCCTTCTCATGCCATTGATCTTTTGAATCAACAAGTGCGACAAAAAAAGATGTATCAACAAAAATCATTTCTCATCATGTTGAATCTTTTTTTTATCTTCCACAGCATCCCCTCCGGAGCTGATGGAGCCACAAATGTCAGATAACTTCACCCTCTTTCTTGGTTTAATTATAATGGTATTATTATCAATATCCCATTGGAGAATATCCCCGGGAGTCAGGTTTAGTGTTTTCCTGATTTCAGCAGGGAGAACTGTCGAGTAACCATCTGAAATTTTTGTCTGACTAGTAATGATAATCACCTTATTGATCCAGGTATCCTAAGTATTATGTAATCACCAATAATATGAGCTTTCCTTAGTTAAATGATATCTGGTTTTTCTATATCGGATCATCTTTCCAATATTGATTATGTAGGTCGTTATGAACCAGATTCAAAAAACAACACATTCTAATAATCGTGAAATTCCCTGCGTTCTTAATATCTAAAATATTTTCCAAAGTAATAAAATTGTACATTAAAATTTGAAATCCTGTACTGCATACACATTATCACTGCATACAGTCACCCATACTCCAAACCAGGTATATCTTTGATCAAGGATAATTTTACGATGATCAGATGAACCGATTCATTGTGACAGTATCGCCTGGGCAACGGCATTATCTGATTCTGATGCGGAATTCATCGCACAATTTTCACCCACCCCTTCAGGAATACCACGATGATCAACCGTCTTTCTACCAGCCATATTTTTACATCTGGATGTAGCCAGACCTGCCCGGCATATCTGATGATGATTGTTATCAATAGACAAAAATACGCGAGAAAACAAAAGATCTCATTGTTGATCATGCCCTGAACATTGAGTCTCTTTCATATAATTCCGAACACAGTATCTGAAAAAAATGAAAGAATATATTCTAAATACCAATTTTCACCAGGTTCTTTTAGTCCGAGGGAATTAGGCATATCTCTTAATCTGTCTCCATCCTTCATTGAAAGGCCATAGATGAGAAGATTACAAAATTTTTAACTTTTTTACTCCCTGATATTCCTGCCATCCTTGACCCATATATCGATTGTACCAACGGTCATAATGCCAGGATTATATGTCTGTCCATAACTACGATAGGAATACATATACTTATGAATACCGGCCCATAGCAAATCGCAATTTACTTATAATTTACGAAATAAACGGCAATATGCTAGTTATTCGGACATATAGAACTCTTACAAACCAAACCTCTATTTTAGGATTATTTTCGAAAAATAAGGCCGGAATATTTAGAGGATGAATCTTGAATATTCAGGGAAAAGGATCTGTTATTCATCATGATACATTACACTGTATAATGAGGTTCTTCAACATTGCCTGACCTGTGGGCTGTTACACGGTTGCCACCCTCTCCTGGTACGGTTTAATCTGCCGGAAATACTCACACTTATCAGCCAGAAAAAATTTGTCTTTCACATTCACCGGCAGAGCGGGAAGATTTCATACCCGTTTGTATAGCGGGATTATCTCATCAGGCAAAACCAGCATTATGGACAATATTTCAATGTTGTACGGGACAGGTTGCATGTGAAGATGTCTCTTCAGTAATATGGGTCATCCTTTCCGGAATAGATTACATATCACAATTACTCTCCAGAAAATAATCCATGAATCCTTACCTGTTCATAATTAACCAGCATAAAGAAAACATCGGATGAGAAGAGACTAACTGAAACGACAGAGAATGACGGAGGACCGGCATTACCTTTGGGATCGTGCCTAAATGATTTTCAGAAAAAATTATTTTAGGAAATTATGTGATTCGGCCGTTCTTTTCAGCCG
>Ga0208825_1000474_pt1 | contig 38959 bp, 14 predicted proteins | sample AD_UKC113_MetaG_FD_184450 | JGI IMG/M metagenome (GOLD analysis project Ga0208825, IMG submission 184450) | Active sludge microbial communities of municipal wastewater-treating anaerobic digesters from Hong Kong - AD_UKC113_MetaG (SPAdes)... | ecosystem: Engineered > Bioreactor > Anaerobic >... | reverse complement strand
CAAGTGAGCGTGCCCGTACTGCCGTTATCGCTCTGGGTGGTGGGGGCCGGGTCGGCGCTCAGGAAGGTCAGCTTGGTCGAGTCGTAGGTGTCGGTGAGGGGTAGCACGGCGATCGTCGTGTCGCCGTTCCCGCAAGACGCATCGGTGGTGGTCACGCGAAAACCTAAGGCGTCCACGTAGATCTTGGATGTGTCAGCGCCGCCGGATTTGGTGGCCGCGAAATTAATGGATAAGGCGGCGAAGTCGGACCAGTCCCATGAGCCGCCCGGCGCGCTTGCCGCTGGAATTTCGCGAACGAGATTGCCTTTTTTCGCTTCCGCAGGTGCGTAGGCGTTGAGTTCGGTCTCAGTGAAAAGGGTGCTCCAGGGTCCGGTAGTCCCATTGACCGTCACGGTCAGATCATCGTCCGTGAGGAAAGCATCGAAGTATACATTGGCCAGCACTTCGACCTTGGAAATGCCGCTGGTGCGCCCGCCGCTGCTGTAACTTGAGCCGACCAATTCCTTGTTGCTGCCGTTCGCAAAATCGCCGACCGCGTAATTGAGATTGGGCGCGCCCACAGCATTAGCGACATTTGCGAAATCCTTGGGCGGCGATCCCGTGCTGGCCGCGCCGGCCCACACATTGTAGATGCAGAACCCATTGGCTGAGCCATCGCCCGGCAAGCGGTTGACCAGGTCTATATGGAACGTCACCGTCTCGCCCACATACGCTGGCGTGAGAGAGTCCAGGTGCTTGTCCACGCGCAAGGACGGCCCAAAGCCAAAATCGGCGTCGGGGTAAGTTTGTCCGGCGGTCAGGGTCACCGCGATCGTGGTGGCCGTCGTCGGCCCGTAGCCGGTGGGGAGGTCCCCATCGGTGGTGTCTACTTTGACGATATACTTGCCGGCGGGCAGCTGCGTGAAGTTGTAATTGGAGGTTCCCGTGCCGGAGGTGTCTTGATCTTTCAACCAGACATCACCGTTATCCAGTTTGCCGTCGCCGTTTTTGTCGTAGTATAGCGAGACCTTGATTCCGCTGATGCCCAATTCGCCCGTCTGGTTGCCGTCGCGGTTTTCATCCTGCCATACCCGGTCGCCAATGGAGCCGGTTCCCTCTACCAGGGTGCTGGCGCATTCTTCCGCAAAGGGCGCGCCGTCGCCGAAGCTGGCTTTTGCGCAGTTCTCGACGAGGGGCGAACCGCCGCCGCTGGTGTAGGTGCCGGGCACCTGTGCCTGGAAGGTCGCCGTGGCGCCGGGCGCCGGGCTGCCGGTTTTCTTGGGCAGCGGCTCGGTCAACTCGAAGCGGAGCGCGATGCGCTTGCCCGCGTCCGGGCTGACGGCGGTTCCGGGAGTGGAACACGCGGCCCAGGTCGCGGTCTCACTGCCCCAGGTCGCGCCGCTGTCTTTGGAATAGCGGATCACATAACCCAGGGTGTTCGGCGTGCGATTGATGACATTCGCGCTGCCGCAGAGGTATTGCAGGCCGGCGGGCACCAGATCCTGAATCGTCAACGGCGCATAGACGCCGCCGGAAGAGAGCGTCAGTCCGGCGGAGGCTTGGTCGCTATTGTTATAGAACGGCATGGAATAGGTGATTGTACCGGGCTCGGCCACCATGGCGTCGCCGGTCTTATCCACGATCACTTCTGGCTCATAAGTCATCAGCGCCGGCACACCCGTGCCATAGTCGCCGTTGAACTTCTCGTTATCGGAGCCGGAGGCCACTTCCTGGTAAGGGGAAATCGGCACGGTGCAGGGGCCGCCGAGCGCCAGGAACTGATAATAAACCCGTCCCCGCACATCGGTGTTATCCGACGGGATGTTGGTGAAGTAGAGGCTGTTATCAATGGGGATAATCAGATCGGGGTTTCCCCCGCCGCGCGTCACCGTCAGCACGCCGGTCGCGCCGATCAAGCGGAAGCACGAGGGATCGTAGGCCGGATCGCCAAAGGGTTGCAGCCAGGCGTTGTAGTCGGGGGCGCCGTCGCCGTCGTTATCGAAGCCCTGATTGATGTTGCCCAGGCGGTAGTCAACGCCGTTGGTGGTGATGATCTGGCCGGGGTACACCGTACTGGTGTCAGTATTGAACCATTCTCCCGGAGGATTGCCATTGGGCTTGATCTTGTTCGCCATCGCCGAAATCTCGTTCCGCATCGTCATGGTGTGGGAGGCGTTGGCGCTGTAACCGCCGCCGCGCACCCACATGTCGAAGCTGAGCGAGAGGTCGTCATCCGGCTTGACGCTCACACCCCAGGTGGGGATGGTGGCGCCATTCGCCGCGTTGATGGCCAGGTGGGGATATTCGAAGGACCAGTATTGGTAGACGCAGGTATGGGCCGGCACTGAGCCCACAAAACGGCTGGCGTCGGCGGCCCCGCCGAGATGGGTGAAGGCATAGGTCCCCTGGTAGGTCAGCCCGCCGATGGTGGGGTTGGTGCGTGCGGGGTAGGTCCCCGGCGTGCTATTGACGCCGCCGTTGTAGTCGCCGATGTAGGCGGTCACGTCATCAATGGCCGATGTGGTAGTGTTGCAGATCTTGCCGATGACCGTAGCGACTTTCGGCGCGTAGGTAGAGGGCGAAAGCGCGTTCGAGTCCACCACCAGATTGGGCGCCGCCACAATGGTGAGGGTCAATTCCCCCGCCGCCGCTACCGGGCGGGCGGGAAGCAGGGCGCTCATGCCGCCCATTGTCATTATCAAAGCCAGAAACAGATTCAATATTTTGTATTGCCACCCTCGTTGATTCATATTTTCCTCCTAGAATGTCTTGATGTTGGCCGTTATTGCGCTGAATTTTTGTGTCCGCGCTGCGATCCGCGGCTCACTTTCTCCGCCCATGGTTGCAATCACCCCCGCCAGATCGGCCAGGCCTGGCGTTGCTACGTGTTGGCCTTTCAGGACGGTGACGGAGCTCTCTTCGGAATCCAGGACGATCACTGGAAACCCCTGTTGCAACAGGGCGAACACGATCCCTCTGTTTGAGCTGCGGGACTCGATGAGGATGGCGTCCGGCGCGAGGTCGCAGATTTGCTCCAGCACGTCGGGCGCTTGCGGATCCACCCGGATGATGTGGAACCTGATCTGGTCGAGCAAGCCTTCGGTGATGGCGTCGAGATATAAAGACTTGCCGCAGACGACGACATGATAGATGGCTGTAGAGCCGCTGGCCTCCAACTCTGATCGCATGTGATCCCTTCCTCATACCCAGAAAATACCCCAAGAGCGCTTGAGGTCAGCGCCAAATTATACCGGGAGCGACTGCTGCTGTCACTGTCACCGGGCGACAAAAAAACGACAGGCTTTCGACTGTCGTTTTTCGGGGGGGGGAGCGCGAGGTGGGGCTGCGGTTATTCCTGGATGCCCAGGCCCTGGCGTCGGGCATACGCGATGGCTTCGCGTTTGCTTTCCAATTGCAGTCGTTGCAGGATCTGCTCCATGTGATAGCGGATGGTGCGTTCGGTGAGGTGGAGCCGGGCGCCGACTTCTTTGTAGGTGAGCCCTTGCGCTACCAGATCGAGGATTCCCTGCTGCTGCGCGGTGAGTTCCGGAATGGGCGCGGCGGTTTCAGCGGGGGAAGGTGCTGCGCGTTGCGTGAAGGTACGGAGCACCCGCTGTGCCAGTCCCGGCGCGAGCACGGCCTCGCCGCGCGCCAGCTCCTGCAACAGGCGCTGGAACTCGTCCCCTTGCAGGCTCTTGAGCAGGTAGCCGGAGGCGCCGGCTTGCAGCGCGGCGAACAGCGTGTCGTCATCGGCGGCCATGGTGAGCATGACAATTTTCACGGCGGGCAGCTCGGCTTTGATGCGGCGCGTCGCCTCGATGCCGTCGCAGAGGGGCATGTTCACGTCCATCAGAATCACATCCGGCGCGAGGGCGCGTGCCTGCACCTGGGCTTCCAGCCCGTTGTGCGCTACGCCGACTACCTGCACGCCCCGTGCGGTCAGGAGGGTGCGCAAGCCTTCGATAAACAGTTGATGGTCGTCGGCCAGCAGGACCCGCATGGGGGAAAGGGCAGTTTTGTTCGACGGCGACGTGACCAGGGCGCGCGGCACGCGAATGATCACCTGGGCGCCCTGTCCTGGCTGGCTGTGGAGATGCACGCTGCCGGAGACCTTCGCGGCCCGTTCCGCCATGATCTGCAGGCCGAAATGCGTTTCGGTGAGGGGCGCAGCTTCCGCCGCCTTTTCCGACGGCTGATCGAGATTGAAGCCGCGCCCAAGATCCTCGACTATGGCCTCCACGTATTGGGGGTCGAGGTCGAAGCTGAGGCGCGCTTGCCTGACGCCGGAATGTTTGCGGGTGTTGGCCAGTGCCTCCTGGATGATCCGCAGCAGTTGTCCTTCTACTTCAGGCGTGAGCGCCGACGTCAGATCTTCTTCCGGCAGGTTCAGTTCCACCTGAAAGGCGTAGGTGTGTTGGAGCTCGTCCAGATATTGCTGAAGCGCTTCGAGGAAGGTGACGGTTGTCGGCGCGGGAGCCTGTCCGGCGCGGATGCCGAGCAGGTATTGCCGCAGATCGCTGTGCGCCGTTTGCGCCGCGTGCGCCAGCTGTTGCAGGGCTTCCCGCGCTTGCGGGTATTTATCTTGCGCCAGCAACGTCTGCACGGCCTGCGCCTGCACATTGAGATAGCTGAGCAGCTGCCCCAGGTCATCGTGCAGCTCCCGCCCAATGCGTTCGCGTTCGGCGAGAGTCGCCAGCTGCCGCTGTTGCTCCAAAAGACGCTGTTCGGCTTCTTTGACGGCGGTGATGTCCGTGGCTATCTGAAGCTGCGCCCAACGACCGTCAATCCAGGGGATGGCTTCGTAGCGCAGCTGATACCACTGGCCAGTCTGCGTGTCCTGGTATTCGCGCGTCAGAGGCGCCGCCGCGCCCGTCGGGGTCAGCAGCCGGGGGGCCGGGCAGACTTTGCAGGGAGCGGTCTGCCCGGGGTGAAACATTTCCCAGCAATGTTGCCCCTCGATCACGCCGAAATCGCGGCAGAGCTGCTGATTGACGAACAGCAGCTCGTGGGTGTCCATGTCGGCGACGTAGATGTCCGCCTGGAGGCCGTTGAGCACGGCGGCAAAGCGCTCCTCGCTTTCGCGCAGCGCTGTTTCCGCCTGTTTGCGGTCGGTGATGTTCTGGACGTAAACGACGTAGTACAATGGCTCGCCCTGCGCGTCGCGCACGAGCGTGCTCGAGGTCAATCCCCAGATCACATGCCCATCCCGATGATAGTATTGTTGTTCCAAGGCGGTGAGCGGCGATGTTTCGTTGCGCAGATGTTGCATGAGCAAGGGGCTGATGTCACGATACGCGGGATGGAGCAGGGCGGTGAGCGACGTTTGAAGCAGCTCCTCGGCGGTGTAGCCGAAAATCATGCCGAGCTGACGGTTGACGCGGACGAAACGGCCTTCGAGGTCCACCAGTCCCATGCCGATGCCGACGTTTTCGAAAGCGAGCCGAAAGAGCGCTTCATTCCTATGCAGCGCCATTTCGGCTTCTTTCTGGGCCGTGATGTTGTCTTTCACGGTCACATGGTGGCTGATCTGGCCCGTTTCATCTCGCACCGGCGAGATGATGGCGCGTTCGCAGAGCAGGCTGCCGTCCTTACGTTGGCTGACGAGTTCGCCGGTCCAAACCTCGCCGCGTCCGAGGGTCTCCTGCAGATTACGGTAGGTTTCTTGCGGCAGCACGTTGGTCCTCAGGGCGAGAGGGAAACGTCCTATGACCTCTTCGGCGGTGTAGCCGGTGTTGACGGTGAAAGCGGGGTTGACGAACTCAATCTTTTTCATGCGGTCGGTGACGACAATGCTGGCGGCGCTTTGCTCGACGGCACGAGAGTAGAGCTGAAGTTCTGCGGTGCGTTCGGCAAGGAGGGCCTCCAGACCTTTCATCTTACGGCGGAGGCGTTGCGTCGTGCGGCCATGCCAGCGCCACAGCGCGAAAAGCAGGAGCGCCAGCAGCGCGATCGCGCCGGGCAGCCAGCCGACGTCCCCGCTGAGGAGTGCGGGAATGCCCGCCGTGTGCGGGAGCACCCAAACGGACTGAAATAGATACAGCATCGGTCAGCCTCACTTGACGTCTGCAAGCCCGCGCTGGAGTAGCGCAGGGGATCATGGCCCGGGCCTGCGGCGATTGAATCGTGGCGCCAGCAGCGGGGGATGATCCGATGGCCGGCATTCTTGCCGTTGCTAATGCGCGCGAGCCTATTGTAGCATTATAAAAATAATTGGCAATATCGCTCTGAAAGTAAATTACATTGTTGGTGGCGCATAAAAAGCGGCTTCGGGAGCAACGCAATGGCTCCCGAAGCCGTTTGTTCTCGCGCTGATGGGAGAGGGGGCTACCGGCGCCGTTTGTGCGCCAGGCCCCACAACCCCAGTGCGGCGAGCGCCAACGGCAGCCCGAAGGCCGGCCCGCGCGCGCCAAATCCGGTAATCCGCACCGCGCTCGGCGTGGCCGCGGTCGTGCTCACCGGGCCGTGGAAGGTGCTCGCGCCGTAAATATCCACGTCCTCCAGGCGGTAGAAGTACGTCGCGTCGGGCGTCACGTCCGCGTCCAACCATTCATACGTCGCGCCGAAAGTCGCGCCGGGGTTCTGCGCCGGGATGAGCTCCGCGTTGAGGCGGGTCCACGGGCCGGCAGCCGACTCGCCGCGATAGAGGTTGAAGCCGAGGTTGTCGAGCTCCTGCGCCGTCTCCCAGGTCACGCGGATGGCGTTCCCCTGCGGCTCGGCGCTGAAGGCGACGAGGTCCACGGCGGTGGTTTGATAGCGCGTGTAGCCAAAGTTTACACCGGTGACATCCGTCGTCCCCACCGTCACAGACCTGGTATCCCCGCCCGCCGTCGTCACTGTGTAACCGGCCAGGACGTTGTTCCGGTCGGTCACCTGGACGGTGTAATTGCCCGCCGGGACATCGTAGAAGGTGTAACTGCCGTCGGCGGCGGTCACGGTGGTCGCTACGACGGCGCCGCTGCTGTTCAGCAACGCGAGCGTCACCCCGGCGAGATATGGCTCACCGGCATTCTGCGCGCCATTGGCGTTGAGGTCGTTCCAGATGACGCCGGAGATGTCGGCCAGATCAGCATAGTAGCCAAAGTCAGCATTCAGGAAACTCACGCCGCCCGCGAGTGTGATTGCAGTTTGGTGGTCACAGGTTGCGCACAGGCCCGATTCATCCGGGTCGCCGGTCTGCGTGTAGCCGCTCGGCGGTGTGACCACGACGACGTAGTTGCCATCCGGCAGGCCGGTGAAGAGGTAACGGCCGTCGGGGCCGGTCGTCTGTGTGCCGACCAGTACACCATCCGCCGGATTACCGTCGCCGTTGGGGTCGGTGTACAGCGCCACTGTGACCCCCGCAAGCCCCGGTTCGCCGGGGTCTTGCATCCCGTTCCCGTCGGTATCCTGCCAGACGCGGCTGCCGATGGCGCCAGGGCGGGCATAGCCAAAGTGCTCGCCGGCGACGGGCGCGCCGTTGACCGTGACCGCCAGTTGCCCGGCGTGGGCGGCCGGCGTGGTCGCGCTCAGGCCGCTCAGGGCGTTGGCGTTGTCGGCAATCTGGATGGTATAGTCGCCATTCGGTACGCCGCTGAAGGTGAACGTCCCATCCGGCCCGCTTGTGGTGGTGGCGATGACCTTGCCCGCGCTATCGAGCAGGTTCACCGTGACGCCGCCGATGCCCGTTTCCCCTACGTTGGAATTGACCACGCCGTTAAAGTTATTGTCGCGCCACAACCGGTCGCTGATGGCATAAGTCGCCGGGCTGTAGAGGCCAAAGTCGGCGTTGAGGTAGACCCCGCCGGCCTGCGCCGTCATCAGCAGCGTGGGATTGGCGCTGGACTGCGGCCCGCTGGTGAGCAGGTAGCCGGACGGAAGGGTGATTTCCACCCGATACTGCCCCGGCGCGACATCGGTAAAGAGATAGCGTCCATCCGGGCCGGTGGTGGTCGTTGCCACGGTATTGCCGCCGCTGTCTTTGAGCGCCACCGAGACGCCCGCGACGCCCGGCTCGCCGGGGTCCTGGATGCCATTCTGGTTGTGGTCGCTCCAGACAAAGTCGCCGATGATGGCGTTCTCGGTGCTGGCGTTCTTGTAGCCAAAGTCCTTGTCGAGATAGGCGTTGCCGCCCGTCACGGCAAAAGTCGCTGTCGGGTTGCTCGTGCCGGGGGAGGCGGTCAGACCGGCTGGCAGCGTGCTCGCATCCACCTGCACATAGTAACTGCCCGCCGTGACGCCGCTGAAGAGATAGTTGCCGTTGGCGTCGGTGGTGGTGGTGGCAATCAATACATCATCGCCGCCGCCAGGTTGCCCATCGGTGCCAGGGTTGTACAGCCACACCGTCACGTTTGGCAGACCGGGTTCGCCCACGTCCTGCACGCCGTCGCCGTCCACATCCAGCCAGACGCGGTCGCCCACCGTGGCCGAGGGGATGACCACGGTCTTGAAGGCCTCGTCGTAAAAGACGCTGTCGTCGTTGTAGGGCAGCGTGGGATGGCTGGCTTTCTTGGCAACCCAATCATAGTTGGAGGAGCCGCGCTCGCGCAGGGTAAAGACGCCGCCTGAAGCATTAGCCGGAACCGTGACCACGAGAACGATGGTCGTCTCGCCGCCCGGAGGATTCAGGTCGCCGCTGTCGGGGACGTCGTCGTTGCCGGTGTCCGGCCCGGATTCGATAGCATCATTGTTATCCAGGATGGAGCGGTCGCCGGCCGATTCGGTCGCCAGGAGCACGCAATCTGCGCTCGGACAGTCGGACGCCCCGCTGTAAGCACCTGTATTTGGCGGGGTTGCGCCGGTATAGCGATACACCTTCACGTCCCATCCGGCGGGAATGCCGTAGACGGTGATGTTGCCGCAGTCGGTCACGTTGCCCGTGACAGTCCAGCGCTGCACGAAGGAGACCGTATCCCCCGGCTGCGCGGTGATTTCGAGCGCCTCGGGTGTGATGGTCCCGCTCAACACGATGCGGACAAAGCCAAAGTCGTAGGTGTCCTTGAACTCACCCTGCGCGACGATGGCCGCGACGCCAGTGTGATTGTCGGAGTCCGTGGCTGGGGTACCTTCTCCCGTCTTCGTGGCAAAGTAGCCCGCCGGCGTGGCGACCGAGATGGTGAAGGTCGGCTCGGTCGAGCCGTCGGCGGTCGTGCCGTTGAAGTTCTCATCCAGCAGCAGGTTGTCGAAACGGTACGTGCCGTTGGCGTCGGTCAGCGTGGTGAGGATGGTGGTGGTGATGGTCTCGCCGCCGGGCCAGGTGATGGTGAGCGTGACCAGCACGCCCGCCAGCCCCGGTTCGCCGCTTTCCTGAATGCCGTCGCCGTCATCCACCCAGACCAGGTTGCCCAGGCTGGCCGCCTCGCGGTAGTAGCCAAAGTCGGCGTAGGTGATGACGGTGCTGCCGGTCAGGATGACGGTCAGCGGGTCGGATTGGCTGTTGCCGTCCGTGTCTGCCGTCCCCAGCGAGTGCCAGGCACCCTCCAGGACGTTGGCGTGGTCGGTGACTTTGACGGTGTATGTCCCGTTGGGCAGGTAGGCGAAGGTGTAGTCGCCGTTGCCGTCGGTGACGGTCGTTGCTATCACATTGCCGTTCGCGTCGTAGAGCGCCACGGTGACGCCGGCGAAGCGCACCGTCTCGCCTGCATCCAGATAGCCGTCGGCATTCACATCGTTCCAGAGCGTGCCGGAGACGCTGTTTCCGCCCTGATAGCCAAAGTCCTGCGCCAGGTTGATTTCGCCCGCCGCCAGGGTGACGGTGGCTTGATGGGCCATCCCGCCGTCCGGGTCAACCGTGTTGGTGAGGCCGGCCGGCAGCGTGCCGGTATCCACCTTCACCACGTAGGTCCCCGCCGGCAGTCCGGCGAAAGTGTAGCGCCCGTTCTCGTCGGTGACAGTGGTCGCCAGGATGGTGGTCCCCGCGCTATCGTATAAGCGCACGGTCACGCCCTCCAGCCCTTCGCCGGCCGTGTAGACGCCGTTGTTGTCGCGGTCGAGGAAGAGCGTGTCGCCAATCAGCCCGGCGCTTGCCGTCTGGTTGAAGGGCTTGTAGCCAAAGTCCTGCGCGTTGTTGCCGCTGGCGGGCAGGGCGCTCACCGCGCTGATATGCGGCGTGCCGACGCCGTCGCTATCGTAACTCGGCGCGAGGCCGCCCAGAACGTTGGCAGTATCGTTGACCCACACCAGATAGTAGCCGCTGACGGGGACGCCCGTGAACTGGTACGCGCCGTCGGCATCGGTGATGGTAGAGGCGAGAATTGGCTCGCCGGGGTCCCAGACGCCGTTGCCGTTCGTGTCGCCGATGAGGGCGACAGTGACGCCGGGGATGCCGGTTTCGCCGCTATCCTGTGCGCCGTTGGCGTTGGCGTCCAGCCAGAGCGTATCGCCGATGGTCGCGCCCATCCCTGCGCCCGGCTGGTAGCCAAAGTCCACGTTGACGAAGACATCGCCCGGCGCCAGCACGATAGGCTGCGTCGTCTTGCCGTCGAGCGTCCCGTCGGGATCGCCGGTTTGCGTGGCGCCGATCACACCCGCGGTGATATGCACTTCGTAGATGCCCGCCGGCAAAGCGGTGAAGGCGTAATTGCCCGTGGCATTGGTTGTGGTTGAGGCGTAGAGCGCGTCAATTTCGCCGTCGCCGTTCGAGTCGTACCACAGCTCGACGGTGACGCCGCTCAAGCCCAACTCGCCGGGGTCTTGCTTGCCGTCGCCGTTCGCGTCGCTCCACACCCGGTCGCCAATCGCGCCCGTACCGGTGTTGTCGGTGACGTTGTCGGAAGGCGCCCAGTTGTAGCCAAAGTCGGCGGTCATATTCTCTTGACCGGCGGCGATGGTCATACTGTACGGGTCGGCTTTGTTGGTAAAGTCGCCTGTGCCGGTTGTCTTGCTCTGCGTCAACCCCGTCGGGAGGCTGCTATCCAGCACGTCCACCTGGTACGTGCCTGCCGGCACGCCCTTGAAGACGTAATGGCCGTCCGCGTCAGTGACGGTGGTCGCCAGGAGCGCGCTGTGGTCGCTGTTCCAGAGTTGCACCGTGATGTTGGCGAGGCCCGGTTCGCCGGCGTCCTGGATGCCGTTGCTGTTCTCATCCAGCCAGACGCGGTTGCCGATGGCGGTGGGCCGGTAAAAGCCGTTGTCCTCCTCGAATGTCGTCACGCCGATGGAGACCAGGACCGGCGTGGGGTTCGTGCCCTGCGTCTGCGCGCCGGCCGGCGGGTTGACCAGGGTGACGGTGGCATAGCCCGCGCCAACTTCGGCGGCGGTGTAAGCGCCGTCTACGCCCGTGGTTGTGGTATGTTCGATGCCGTAAGCATCGGTGACGCGCACGGTGACGTCGCTGGCGGGCTCGTCCACACGGGCGGTGTAGACGCCGTCGCCGTTCACGTCCACATAGACAAAGCCGGTCACAGTCCCCACGCTCAGTTGGATGCCGGCGCCGCTCTGGCCGGTGTAAGCCTTGCCCGCGGTGTTTTCGTAAGCCACGTGGGCCGTATTGCCCAAAATCTTGCTATCCACCGGCGCACCGGTGGGCAGCACGACGATGGTCACTTGATCCGAGCCGGTGCAGCCATATTGCGCGCGCGCTGTGACCGTGGCGATGTACGTGCCGGGCGCGCTGTAGGTGTGTGTGGCGCTGGTCAGGTCCTCGGTGTAATCCGTTACCGTACCGTCGCCCCAGTCGTAGCGGTAATAGTAGGGCGTGCGTCCGCCCAGAGCGTTCTGGTCGGCGGCGAAGGTCACCTCTTGCCCGGCGAGCGCCATCGCCGGTGCGTAGATGAAGGGGCGCAGGCTGCTGTAACTGGCTTGCAGGTTGAAGAGCAAGCCGCTGTGGTCCTGACCGCCGAGCGAGGGATGCCCGCCGTGGGTGTTGTTGACGAGTTGCACCGCCAGGAGGTTGATGCCCGATTGGATGCCAGCGTTGCCGGAGAAGGTGGAGTACGACCCCGCGCCCTGATGCTGCCCCAGCGGGACGCCGTTGAGGTAGATGGTGGAAATGTCATCGCCGGCCAGGACGAGGCTGGCGTCGAAGCCGCTGGCATTGAGCGGCATACAGAAGGTCTGGCGGAAGTAGGTATAGTTGGGATAGGTCAGCCCCGAGGTGTTGATAGTGGTCCACTCGGCGTTGAGGTTAGCGGCAGACATCCAGTAGAAATATTCCGCCGTCGAAGCGGCCACAGGCTGCGTCCACGCGCTCTGGTCGAAGACGGTCGCGCGCGGGTTGTCGTTCCAGCCGGTGGGCGGGACGGGATTGGTGTCCAGGAAGATGCCGCGATAGGTGCGGCAAGCGTCCGTAGCGCACCACGGGAGCGACGCGCGCGCGGTGGTGGTGCTGGTGATGGTCACGCTGCCGCTGCCGGTCTCGGTCGAGAGGGTCGGGGCGGTCTGAGAGACGGCGCTGCCGGTCACGCCGCTGTTCACGGTCACTTTGAAACTGACCGTACCGCTGGCCCCGGCGGCTTTGCTGCCCAGGTTCCAGGTGAGCGTGCGCGTGTCGCTGTCATAAGTCCCGCCGCCGGTGATGCTTCCGGCCACCAACGTGGTGTTGGCGGGCAAGGTGTCGGTGATGACGACGGCGGCGGCGGTTTCGTCGCTGTTGTTGGCCCAGGCAATCGTGTACGTCACTTCCGCGCCGACGTAAGCCGGCCCGCTGACGCTCTTTTCCAGCACGATGTAGGGCGCGACGACAATGTCGCTATCCACGGCGCTGTTGTCCAGCGGGTTGCGGTCGGTCTCGTTCCCGCCGATGCTGACGCGGTTCAGCACCACCGCGCCGGGGAGCAGCGTGTTTTTGACCGTCACGTTGACCTGGATACTGCCACTGCCGCTGGCCGCCAAATCCCCGATGTTCCAGGTGAGCGTATGCGCGCCGCTGTCATAAGTTCCCGAAGGCGAGGAGGACACATAATCCACATTGGCTGGCAGGGTGTCCACGATGACTACGCCGGTGGCGCCGGCGTTCCCTGCGTTGTTGTAGGCAATATTGTATGTGAGCGAAGCGCCGGCCAACACGCGCGTCTGCCCATCGCTCTTGGTGATTTGCAGGTCGGGCGCGGGCGCGGTTTGCACGGTGTTGATGTCGGCTTGCTCGTTGTTGGTGATGTTCGGCTCGTAGGTCGTGGTGGTGGCGTGGGCATAGTTCGTGACGGTCGTACCGTCGCTCAAGCCGCTGTTCACGTTCACAGTGACGTGGCAGGTAACGCTCGCGCCCACCGCCAGCGTCCCGATATTCCAGACGTAAGGCCCGGAGCCGGTCATACTGCAATCGTTGCTCACATAGGTCAGGCCCGCGCCGACAGTATCGGTCAACACCACACCTGCTGCCGGCAGGATGCCGTTGTTGACGACGACGAGGGTATAGACAACGCCGTTCTGCGGCGACGCGACGACGGTTAGCCCGTCGCTCTTGGTCACGGCCAGGTCGGCGCCGCCGTCCACCTCGAAGTCGCGGCCCGTCACGGTCTGACCGCCGCCCAGGTTCACCGTGATGTTATCGGGGTTGCCGCCGTCGCGGTCGGCCACGCTGGTGGTGTTGGCGGGATTGGTCTTGAGGACCTGATAGAGGCCCGGCAGCAGGTTGGTGAATTGGTAAGCGCCGCTGCTGTTGGTGGTTGTTGTCTGTGTCGTGTCGTCATCGGTGCCGAGCAGGCCATCGGGGCCCGCGCCGCGCAGCGTGATGGTGACATTCGCAACCAGCGGCTCGCCGGTGTCGCAAATGCCATTGCCGACGTCCGCGCCGCTGCCCACGCTCACGCACACCGAGCCGCTGATGCTGCCGCGGCGTTCCTGGTAGCCAAAGTTCTGATCGGTCACGGGCGCGCCGCTGACCGTGATGCTGGTGACGTGCGGCGTGCCGATGCCGTTGGGGTCGTAGGTGGGCGCGTAGCCAACGCTCGGCAGCGTCGTGGCGTCCACGCGGATGGTATAGGTGCCGTTGGGGATGCCGGGGAAGGTGTAAACGCCGCTGCTGTTGGTCACTGTGCAGGCTACTACCGCGCCGCTGCTGTTGTACAGGCAGACGGTGACGTTGGCGAGATACTGCGTCTCGTCGAAATCGCCCTCGCCGTCCACATCGTGCCAGAGCGTGCCGCTGACGGCATAGGTCGCGGCGTTGTGATAGCCAAAGTCCACCGTATCCACGGTGTTGCCGCCGCTGATGACGCCGCGCCCGGTGTGGTCGTTCATCGCGCCGAAATTATCGTAGGTCTGGGTGAAGCCGCTTGGCAACGTGCTGGCATTCACCGCCACGTAGTAGGTTCCATCCGCCAGGCCCAGGAATTGATACGCGCCGTTGGCGTCGGTGACGGTTGTGGCCAGGGCGTTGCCGCTGGCGCACGGCGCGCTGCTGCACAGGTATACCGTCACGCCGGGGAGGCCCACTTCACCCGCATCCTGGCTGCCATTGCCATTCGCGTCGTTCCACACGCGGTCGCCGATTTTGCCGGCGTTATCCACGCCGAAATTCAGGTCCCGATATTCGTGTCCGGCCTCGGCGCTGACCAAGAGGCTGGTCGGCGTCGTCGCCGCGCTCAGCCCCGGATAGGCGGCGGTCACTGCGGCCGGGTCGTAGGAGAGGGTATAGTTCCCCGGCGGGACGAGGAAGACGTATTCGCCGCTGGCATTGGTCACGGCGGTGCGGTTGACCGGATTGCCGTCGTTATCATAGCCGCTCAAGGTGATGACGATGTTGACCAGCCCCGGTTCGCCGGCGTCCAGGGCGGCGCTGTAGTTCACATCGTGGAAGAGCGTCCCGGTCAGGCGCGCGGCCTCGACGAAGCCAAAGTTCCGGTTAGTGACATTCTGGCCCGCGCCCAGGAAAATCTCATAGTGGTCCGCCGAACTAAAGACCATTGTCCCCACCTGCCCCGCGTTGGGGCTGCCGGAGGGGGCCGGCACTTCTTGCTCCGAAGCGCCCACCACATAATGGCCCGGCGGCAGATTGGCGAACAGGTAGGTGTAACTGCTGGGGTCCGCGGTCACGGCGAAATCCAGGATGGTGTAACTGCCGTCGGCGTTGACCAGGTAGAGGATGATGGTGCTGCCCGGCGCGCCACAGGGAGCGCCGCTACAGTCGGTCTCGTTGCGGAGGCCGTCGCCGTCGGTGTCGTACCACGTGGAACCCGCAGTCGAGCCGGCCCAGCGGTAACCGAAATCCACATCCGTTACCACGGTTGAATCACTTTCCAACGTAACTGAGGTGACGCCATTCGGGCTGGCTATGCCGCCGTCCTTGTCATAGGTCGGCGTCATCGCGCTGCCCAGGGTGTACGAGCCGCCGTAGGGCGAAGTGACGAGGCTGTTGGGATTCACGGTGACGCGATAATCGCCCGCAATCAACCCGGTGAACAGGTACTTGCCGTCCGCGCCGGTGGTCGTGGTGGCTACGGCGACCCACGCGCCGCCGACATACCGCTCCAGCGTCACACCGATGCCGGGCAGCGGCGCTTCATCCGCGTCCTGCACGCCGTCAGCGTCCGCGTCCAACCAGAGATAGTCGCCGATTTGCCCGGCCCCCGCCGGCTTGAGGCCAAAGTCGGCCAGGTCATATTGCTGCCCCGCGCTCAGATTCACGCTGAGGTTCGGCGCGGTGGTGGGCAGATAGCCCGTCGGATAAGTGGCCGGGTCGGTGCGGACGGTGTAGGTCCCCGCGCTCAAGCCGTAGATGCGGTAAGCGCCGCTCGCGTCGGTGATGGCATACGGTTCACCCGTGTCCCAGACGCCGTTGGCGTTGCTGTCCACATAGACCTTGACGCTGGCCAGTCCCACCTCGCCGCTATCCTGCGCGCCGTTGCCGTTCACATCCGCCCAGACGCGGTCGCCGATGCTGGCCGAGGTCGCAGTCTCGGTGGTGTTGGAGGGCAGCGCGTCGAACGCGCCGCTGGTCTCGGCCAGGATGCCGGTGTTGCGGATGACCGCCGGCGCGCCGGCGTTGACGGTGGCCTGGTAGGTGAGCACCGGGCTGACCAGCACCCTGCGCGAGGTTGCCGTGGGGAAGGTGACGGGCCCTGCGCCCGTGGCATTGGCGCTGAAGGTGAGGCTGCCGGGGTTGGCGCCCGGCGTGACCGCGCAACTCCAGGTGAATGTTACCGCGCCCCCGGCCGGGATGTTCTGGCTCGCCGGCGAGGGGCCGGTGCAGGCGGCCGAAGCGCCGCCGGTGGGGGTCTGCGTCAACGCGCCAGGCGCTACGTTGTTCACCGCCGCGCTGGACTCGACACGCAGCGTCACCTGGATAGTATCGCCGCTGGAGACCAGGCTGGGCAGGGCCGTCAGCGTGGTGAAACGGCCCACGGGCGTCACGCCGGGGTCATAGACCAGCGCGCCGCCCTGGCCCACGTTGCCGGTAAAGTTGGCGGGGGCCAACGTCGTCCAGGTGTTGGCGGCGATGTCGTAGCGCCAAAAGGCCAGCGTCTTGCCCTGGAGCGCGTAGAGGTAGGTCCCGTCGGTAGTCAGCGCGCCGCCCTGGCCCACCTTGCCGGGGGTCAGCGCGAGCGTCGTCCAGGTGTTGGCGGCGATATCGTAGCGCCAGAAGCCGCGTTTGCCGTCGCCCTGCAGCGCGTAGATATAGTTGCCCACGCGCGTCAGCGATCCGCCCCAGCCAACGTTGTCCGGCGTGGAAGCCAGCGCCGTCCAGGTGTTGCTCGCCACATTGTAGCGCCAGAAGCCGGTCTTGCGGTCGCCCTGAAGCGCGTACAGGTTCGTCCCATCGGTGGTGAGCGCGCCGCCCTTTTTCACATTGGCGGGGGTGGTCGCCAGCGCCGTCCAGGTGTTGGAGGCCACGTTGTAACGGCTGAAGAGATTGCTGTTGCCCAACAGCGCATAGACATACTTGGTTCCACTGACCGAGAGATATTGCGCCGCGCCGCCCTTGTTCGTGTTGGCTAAGGTATCCGCCAGGCGCGTCCAGGTGTTGCTTGCCAGATTGTACCGGTAAAACCATCTGGAGTTGCCCTCCAGGGCGTAGATAAAGCCGGCCGCGCTATCTACGGTCAATGCGCCGCCCTTTTCGATGCCGTTGGTGGGCTGCGCTCTGGTAGCCCAGGCATTGTTGGAGAGAACGTATTTGGAGAACTCGCGGGTGTTGGCGCCGCGGAAGGCATAGACGCCGGCCGGGTAGCCGCTGATGAAGGTCTCGCCGGGAACACCGGGCGCGTTGCTGCCCAGATTCCAGGTCACCACGTTCGGGCCGCCGCCCGGCGAAGAGAGCACGCTGGCGGAGGAGGCGTCGGGCCAAGTGACGGTCCCCGTGTTATTCTCGGCGCCGGCGGAAAAGATGTATTCGCCTACATCGTGCAGCGTGCAGGCCCAGACAAAGTTCTGGCCCACATTCGCCGCCAGGTTCGCGCTGGCGGGAGTGGGCCCGGTGCAGGTGGCCGCGCCGCCGCTCACCTCGATGGGCGTGGGCGAGACATTGGTCGTCGCCACGCTGGTCTTGACGTTCAAGGTCACGTTGACCGCGTTGCCCTGGAGCACATAGTTGGTGTTGACCGACATCGCCGTATCGAGCACGGGCGGGCCGTCATCGCGGCCCGGCACGGCCGGCAGCGGCGTGTAGGCGCCAAAAGTCCCGCCGGCGTTGGCGCTGCTCGCCACATAGGTCGTCCCGGCCGGCAACGGGTCAATGATGCGCACGTTCTGGAGCAGGTCGCTGCCGGGGTAGTAAGGCTTGAGCGTAAAGTTGAGCGTCTGCCCGGTGGTCGCGTAGGCTTTGTCTACTGTCTTGGTGAGGCCGCTGACGAAGGGGAAATCGGCGGTGAGATAATTTTGTCCCGCCGTCAAAGATACATTGTATTGCAGGACGGTGGCAAACAGGTTGCCCGGCAGGTCGGGGTCGGTGGTATCCACCATCACCGTATAGTCGCCAGGGCCGAGATTGGCGAAGAGGTACTTGCCGTCCGGGCCGGAGACGGTGGTGCGGAACGGCTGTCCATCGCGGTACAACACAACCGTGACATTCGCCAGCGGAGTCTCGCCGGCGTCGTAGGCGCCGTTGCGGTTGGCGTCCACAAAGAGTTGGTCGCCGATGGAAGCCGGGAGTGTGCGCCAGAAGCCAAAGTCGTTATCCAGGTCATTGCCGGTGAGATTGGGCGAGGCAATGACCTCGGCAGTGCTGAGTTGGAAAGGCGTGCTGGCGCCGTACTTGGCATCGAAGTAGGTCTGGATGTCGGCATCGGTCTTGTCCACCTTGACCAGGTAATTGTAGCCGGCCGCCAGGGTGGAAAAGAGATAGTCGCCGCTGGCATTGCTCTGCGTGGTCGCCACGAGGGCGTCGCCGGTGTCAATCACGCCGTTATTGTTGCTGTCCTCGTACAGCCAGACGGTGACGTTGGGGATGCCGGTATCGCCGGCGTCGAAAACGCCGTTGTTGGCAATGTCCTCAAAGACCTTGTCGCCGATGCTGGCTGTGCCGGTGGGCTTGTAGCCAAAGTCGGCGGTGAGGTATTGCTGGTCGGTAACGAGAGTGACCGTATGGCGGTTATCCAATGTCGCATCCGGGTCACCGGTTTGCGTTGTGCCAGGCAGCGCCGCGCCGTTGTTGACCTCTACGACATAGGTGCCGGCCACCAACCCGGGGAAGTAGTAGTTGCCGTTGCTGTCGGTGGTAGTCGTCGCCAGCAGATTATTGCTGTTGTCGTACAACTTCACCGTCACGCCGGCAATGCCTTCCTCGCCAGCGTCCTGGCTGCCGTTGCCGTTCCAATCGCGGAAAATCGTATCGCCGATTTTGCCGCCGGCCACGGTCACGCAGGCGAGCGCGCCGGTGGTCTGCGTCCCCGGCGAGGTGGTGATGTAGTTGTTGCAATACGAGCCGGGCGTCTGGCTGGCCGCAATCTGCGCGCTGAAGGTGAGGTAGAGCGATTGTCCGGCCTGGAGCGCTGCCGGGATGGTGAACACCGGTTTGGCGGGATTCGTCGCATTGACGGCCGGCGTCACCACTGCGCCGTTGATGCGGGCGGTGGGGGCCGGCGTCGCCGTGTAGGTGAAGCCGGGCGGCAGTTGTTCGGTAACCAGCACCGGGGTGCCGGTAGCGCCTGTGCCGATGTTGTCAATCTGGATGGTATAAGTCACCGTCGCGCCGGGAGCCGCAGAATTTGGGCTGACCGATTTGTTCTGCCGCAGATAGGATACCGCTCCAGAAACGGTCTTGTCGGAAGTGGTAGCGGTGATGTCCAATCCGCCGGGGTCTGTCTGCCCTGTCGCCGTCATTGTGTTGTTCAAGACGCCCGTGCCGCTGGTTTTGACGGTGACGACGGCTTCCCACGACTGCCCCATCGGAAGTGAGCCGATGACCCAGCGCAGGGGGTTGGGGCCGCTGTTTTGCGCCGGAACGGCACTCACAAAAGTCACGCCGGCGGGCAGTGAATCGGTCACGACGACGTTGGTGAGGTTGGCGTTGCCGGCGTTATAGACTTTGAGGTTGTACTGGAAATAATCGCCGACTTTGACCAGGCTGCGTGTGGCCGGTTTGCCAATCGCCAGACAGGCGTTCAGGCTCACGCCGTTGGGGTCATAGTAGCGCCAGATGTGGTCTTTGCCGTTATCGCTGCCGCCGGCGTCGCCGCCGAAGGTGTCCACGCGCCACGAGGGGCAGGGGTCACCAGAGGGGAACATCGCGTTATAATCATTGACCTTCAACTTGACCCAGGCGTATTCCGGCCGCCCGTTGGTCAGTTGCCCGTAGGCAAAGCGGATGGCGTTGGGCGTGCCGTTGGCCTGGCCGGTCGTAGCGGTCAGGGGGGTACTCGGGCTGAGGGCGTAGCCCACCGTGCTGCCATCCAGGCCGCCGGCAAACAAGCCGGAGCGAGTGTCGCCGGGGATGTCGTAGGCAATCTGGCTGCCGGGGTAGCGGATGCGCTGCCAGGGGCCCATTTCATCGGTGGCGGCGATGACGCAAGCGGCCGTGGGTGCGGCTGTGGGCGAGCCGGCGCAGGCGGCGTAATCGGGTAGTTCAAAGTCCCAGGCATAGCCGCTCTGCGGTCCGGCGACGGCGCTGGCGTTGCCCCAAATGGTATTGCCGCGGCCGTTGGAATCCACGCGCGGGCTGGCGGGCAGGCCAGTATCCGTGGTTCCGGCGATGCCGAAGCCGGCCATCTGCCAGACGTCCCACAGGTTGAGCGGTGCCTGTACGGAGGTGCGATAACCTACCCAGTCGCCGCTGTTGTTCGTCAGCCGTTTGCCGGTGGCCGGCGCTGCGGTGTAGGTGCCATACGCCGTCTCTGGCGCGGTGGAGTAGAAGATGCCCAGGTCGCCGTAGACGCCGGGGAGCGTGCCGTTGTTGACGTTCGCCGCGTTGACCAGGTTGGCGGTCACACCGACGATGTTGGGTCCGCGGCTGATGCCGGCTTGCCCGGCTAAGACAACGGTGGGGCCACCCCCCGCGCCCACGTTGGGGATGAGCGCCTGCCCCTTGGCGGCGATGCGGTCGTAGCCGGTAATGCCGTCGTTCACCACGTCCACCGGCGCGAGAAACGCCGCGTCAATCACCTGCGCGCCGTTGGGGATGTAGAACGTCGTATAGCCGCCGACGCCGGTGGTGGTGCCGTTGTCCGGCACGGCTTTGATGACCAGGCCGATGGTGTCGCCGTTCTGGAGGAGCGGTGTGGGAGGCGTCCAGCCGGGGGCGGCAATGCGCGCATCTAGCATCGCCTGCGTATCGGGGTCGAAAAAGATGTAGACGGCGCTGGCGTCCAGGTTGTGCGCCGATACTGGTTGGGTCGTGTTCATGATCCCATTGGGGAGCAACATTCCCATCACGATCAGGAGGGAAAGCATGCTTTTGACGGTCCATGTCCATAATGAGCGTCGTTTGTGCTTATTCATTTCGATTTCCTTTCTCATCTACAGTATGTTTAGAACTGGTTCACTCCCCGATTCCCATGACCGACCGATGATCGAATTTTGCTATCGGTGCTGCTGAAAGCATGAGGGAGGTTCTCAGCAACATGCGACAGCGCTCGACGCCGGAAGTGGGCGCGTTTTCTGATTCGACTACGCGCCGACGTCATATTTCGATGCATGGGTGGCTGATGCTGTTATGGCAGGTTCCGCCATCAGCGTTTCTGAAGGTACTTCATGGAGACTCTATCGTGAGTGCCCGTTCCAGGATGAGCGCTGCCTCGGGATTCGGCGATAGCACGAGGTAGCAGTGCTGCGGAATAATGTGCAGGAAGGCGAAATGTTCCAAGAGCGTCATGCGGGGACAGAGTGGAAGGCGTGATGTCGTCTGAAGCCGGGTCATGCACCCGTCGCGCCTCGATGGCGACGAGCTCGTGCAACTGCGTTCCCGCTCCCTCATGGAGTCCCTCGGTCAAAGGGGCCCTTGTGGCGCCGGCTCGCCTGGGTCATGCGTCGGGCCGCCACAGCAGCAGCTTTTCTCCGAGAAGCTTTCTGAAATTATTGACCTTACGGGCGCTCTGGAAGTGAGCTTCCATGAAACTCGAAACTTAATTTCATTATAGTGTGGAGGCAAAAAGAAGTCAAATTTATGCCAAATTGAAATGTACCCATGAAGGCACTCCGAAGCCCCAGGCTTTCTGGAGACCGCGGCTCTTAAACGCCCAAGCCGCCAAGGTAAAGTTGGCGGCTTGGGCGTACTCAGTTGGGGCTTATTTCAGCATCGTGGACAGCGCATCGAACAGCGTCGCTATGCTGACCCGTGAGGGCGCCGCCCCAAATCCGGTAATCCGCACCGCGCTCGGCGTGGCCGCGGTCGTGCTCACCGGGCCGTGGAAAGTGCTCACGCCGTTGAGATCCACGTCCTCCAGGCGGTAGAAGTACGTCATGTCTGGCGTCACGCCCACGTCCAACCATTCATACGTCGCGCCGAAGGTCGCGCCGGGATTTTGCGCGGGGAGGAGCTCCGCGTTGAGGCGGGTCCACGGACCGGCAGCCGACTCGCCGCGATAGAGGTTGAAACCCAAATTGCGCAACTCCATGGCCGTCTCCCAGGTGACGCGAATCCCCTGGCTCTGCGGTATGGCTGCAAAGGAGGCGAGGAAAATGGAGGTCGGTAGAGGATCTGAGCAGGCGGACTTCATCGGCTCATACCAGGCGCCCGTGGTCGTGCAGACGATGTAATACGGGTCAGCCCGGAGACCTGGAGCCGTGTCGGTGTAGGTCACTGTGTTGCCGATCGCGCCGTAGGGGGGCGCATAGACCGTGTCGATTCGATTGCCTGCATTGGCCGTGAAGGTGGGGACGGTGTCACGATGCACGGTGTATGCCGGCGCGACTTCCCGTCCACCAGTGGCGTCTTGGGTGACCGCGTTCCAGGTGAGGACGAAGTGGCCATTATCCCGCTTCACCGACAGACCGGCCGGCGCGGTCGGCGTCTCTACCTTGTTCCGTTCCAGAAGCACCACACCATAGGTGGGCGCGACGGACACGGTCACGGCGCCGCCGGAGACGGTATACGTGGCATTGCCGTGAAGCGCATCTATCAGCACGACGCCGTCGGCCAGATTGTAGGGCGCGGCGTTGAGGCCGCTGAGGGTGACGCTGTGGGTGTTACCGCTGCGGTTGAGGACGATGAGCGCGGTCTGATCGCCGTTGGTGCGCGCAAAGCCGTAGAGCTTCCTGTCGTCGTCAATCACGATGCCATGTTGCACATCGCCATCCTGAAGCGCGCGATAGCTCCAGCGAATGCTTGCCATCGTGCGGGCGAACTGTTGCAGCTCGGTGGCCGCTGCCGTGGCGTCATAGCTGTAGCTATTGCCGGTGGCGTCATCCCAGGGGAAGGGGGCGCGATTGTAGGGGTCGTCTTCCCACTTGGCGTTGGCCCAGACGCCGTCGTGATTGAGGCCTATTTCATCGCCATAGTAGAGGGTGGGCGCGCCGGCGTAGGTGAAGGAGAAGAGCCACCATTCCTTCATGCGCTGGACGGCGGCGCTGTCGTTGTCGTTGTTGATTTTCTTCAGCAGAAAGCGGACGCGGTTGGTGTCGTGGGAGCCTTCCAGGTTCATCATGGCTTTCCATGCCATGGGAGGATAATCTTCCTGGAGCGAACGAAGCCGCGCGTTGAACTGCGAGGGGCTGATATATTCGATCGGCCCGCTGGAACTGCCGTCGTTGCTGTCGTTGTCTGAGAACTTCGTCCCGTTGGTGCACCCATTGCCGGAGCAACCGGTGAAGAGCCAGTCGAGCAGCGTGGATCGGAAGCGATAATTCATCACGCTGTCCCACTCGTTGCCCAGCAGCCAGGGGGAGGCGTCGCCCCAGATTTCGCCCAGCATCACCACGTCCGATTTGCCGGTGACGCCCGGATTCCGCACCGCCGCGCGGAATCTCTCCCAAAAGTCGTTGTCCGGGGCATTGAGGCCGGCGTCCACGTCATCGCCCACGTCGAAGCGCCAGGCGCTGGCGCCTTTTTGCGTCCAGTAAGGGCCCACGGAGTTCAAGCCCTGGGCGAAGAAGAGGTCGCGCACGGCCGAACTCGTCGCTTGCAGCTTGGGGAGCGAGCCGTATCCCCACCATGCGGTGTAGGTCAGCGTCCATGCGCCAGGCGGGGTATTATTGTCGTCAGTATCGCTCTCATCGCAGCGATCGTTCGCCCCCGCGCCGGGCGAGCCCTGAGCGGGGATGTAGAACCAGGTGTGGTAGGTGGAAGCGGGGCTCTCGCAGGCGCCGCTGTTGTCATCGGCGCCGCCATTGGGGTTGATGAGGTCCCCGTCGGCGTTGTAGCGGCTGTAGCGATCAAAATAGCGGCTATCCGACGAGGTGTGGTTGAACACGCCATCCAGCATCACGCGGATGCCCCGGGCCGCGGCTTTGGTCGTCAGTTCCTGGAAATCCGCCAGCGTGCCGAAGTCCGGGTCAATGCGCATGAAATCGGCGGTGTCGTATTTGTGGTTGGAGGGGGAGAGGAAAATGGGATTGAGATAGAGCACGCTCACCCCCAGGTTCTCGAAGTAACCGTCTTCCAGCTTTTGGATGATCCCCCGCAGATCGCCGCCGTAGAAATTATCGCCGTAGTAGTCCGCGCAGGCCGGGGTGTAGGTGCCCCGGGGATCGCAGACGGTCGTGTTCCAGTCACCTTCCGTGTCGTTGGAGCGGACGATGGCGCCGCCGGAGCGGGCATACGAGAAGCGCCCGGCGACGGGGTTGTTGGTGGGGTCGCCGTCACGGAAGCGGTCCGGGAAGATCTGATAGATGACCGCGCGTTGCATCCATTCCGGCACGGCATAGGTCTCGTTATAGATCGTGAGCTGATAGGAGTTGTTGTAGGCGGTGTTCTGGGACCCTTCCGCTTGCCCCAATCCCCCGCCGTAGAACTTTGGGTCGTCATCGCGGTAGAAGGCGACGGCGCTGCCATCGGTGGCCTTGAAAACGTAATAGTAGATGTCGGCGGTGCTGGGGAGCGTGAGGTCGTATTTCCAGTAGGTCACCCCGCCCAGGCTGGCATCGGCGCCGTGGCTGTCGAAACTCATGTTCACGAGGGATTCGACGTTGTCCCGATCCTTCCAGATCCGCACTTGCGGCGCGGCATTGAGATCGTTCATGCAGGTGCGGAACTTCAACGTCACCGTCCCCTGGGTGGTTGAGACGGCTCCCAGCGGATTGCGGTACGCGGTAGAGAAGGAATCGTGCACCAGGCCGCTCCAGTAAACGTTGTTGTCATTCGGCGTTGCCGTATTGCAGTCGCCGCTGCTGGCCTTGACGACAAGTTTGCCATTCCCGTTCTCTTGATATCGCGTGGTGTTATCGGTGGTGTCCGTGCAGTAAGCGGTGAACTCGTACAGGCCTACTGCTGGACTGAGGAGGGTCGCTTTGTATTCATCATTGTTGCCGATGTCCCCGTTGTAGTTCATGGGCGTGTGCGTGATATAGGTCCAGTCGCCGCCCCAGTAAGGGACGGCGGCCCACTGAAGATAACAGGCGATGTTCGCCCCTCGGCCAGACGGGTCAGTCACGCCAGCCTTGTAGACTTGCACAGAGACGTTAAAGGGCTCCCCGACGGTGATGCTATTGTTTGAGCCTCCAGCAGGAGCCATATTGCCGACCCAATCCAACGTCGCCAACGCTGGTTTCGGCGCGCCGGGCGCTGCAAAAAGCAGCCCGCTCAACAACGCCGCCACGAACACGCTATACAGCCAATGTCGTTTCTTCATAATACCTTGCCTCCTTCGAAAATAGAGATCAGCGGTCAGCCGTCAGCGAATCAGTGAAAAAGCGAGAAAGCGAGAAAGCGAGAAAGCGAGAAAGCGAAAAGGCGAAAAGGCGAATAAGCGAAAAAATCACTTGCGTGACAAAGGTATCGCCACTGACTAAAAAACGCAAGATTTCCTGGCGACCCTTGAAGATTGAGCATCAACTTTTACCCCCTATCCCCTGGCCCCTTCCCCCCGCGCCGCGCGGGGGGGAAGGGGGGAACTTTTTTTTGTGGGGCTTTGCAGGCGGGCTACGCCCGCCTGCAAAGCCCCAATTTTTTTCTCCCCCTCCCCAACGGCGTCTGCGCCGTTGGGGAGGGGGCAGGGGGTGGGGCAAAAGCTACAGCTCACAAAGGTTCATCCATCGCCGGCTAGCCACCTGGCGCCAGGCTGAACAGCCACCGCACATTTTCATTTTTGGATGGTGTGCGCCAGCACATGGCGTCTCCTTCGAAAATAGAGATCAGCGGTCAGCCGTCAGCGAATCAGTGAAAAAGCGAATCTGTGAACCTCAGCCGCCCCGGAATGAATTCCGGGTCTGACAGGTCCCCAACAACGCGCTTCAGCGCGGTTTGCTTGTGTCAGGCTGGGGATTCCATCCCCAGACGTACCATCCCCGGCCGCGCCATCCCCAGCCGCCCCGGCCAATAGAGAAGCGCCTCTCGCGAGTGAAATCCCTCACCCACGAAAGACGCTTCTTCGTGCTGTATGGCTCCCCTCTCAGAGAGTGGTCGGGAGCGATGATTGAACTACGAGCGCCGTTTGCGCGCCAACCCCCACAACCCCAACGCTGCGAGCGCCAGCGGCAGCCCGAAGGCCGGCCCGCGCGCACCGAAAGCGGAGAGCGCCACCGCGCTGGGATCCACCGGAGCCGTGCTCACCGGGCCGTGGAAAGTGCTCACGCCGTAAATATCCACGTCCTCCAGGCGGTAGAAGTACGTCGCGCCGGGCGTCACGTTCTCATCGAGCCACGTATACGTCGCGCCGAAGACCGCGCCGGGGTTCTGCGTGGGGATGAGCTCCGCGTTGAGGCGGGTCCACGGGCCGGCAGCCGACTCGCCGCGATAGAGGTTGAAGCCGAGATTGTCGAGCTCCTGCGCCGTCTCCCAGCTCACGGTTACGGCATCGCCGTCCCAGACGGCGGAGAAATCGGTGAGGTCAACGGCGAGAGGGTAGTCCGTCATTACGAAATCATCGATCATGATTCGTTCGGAGGTCCCATCTACGCGACGAACACGGATAATGATATCATCTGCATCTCCCGTGCCATTGGGAGTGTTGATGGTTCCGGCAGCTTGTTTCCAATCACTTGTGTTTCCGAGCCAGGTATTGTTTATAGTGAGAACAGAAGTCCAGGTTGTGCCATTGTCGGTACTATACTCAACTATATAGTTTGTGTCTGGGGAGCTATCCCATCGACGAACCCAGAATGAAAAATCACCAACGCCACCAGAGGTGATTTTTGCCTGCCACAATGACCCATTGGCGTCGCGAAGTCGCCAAGCGTATGTACTATTGTCATGAGTCTTTGGAAAACTATCTTGTATGCCAGATGTTTCTCGCAGAGTGTTCTCTCCTGTGAAAGTAACCTCCGTGTGTGTAGCATCGGCATAAGTCTTGGTGCCAGCGTAGGTATTACATCCTGAGGGGCATGTCCAATTGGCATCTGTTTCAAAGCCTTCCGTATACGTCGCCGCCGCAACCGGCCGCACCGGCAGCCCCCCCCACGCGCCCAACGCCAGCGCCAGGGCCATCAACACCATCACACTTTTGCGCAATAGCCGTTCCATGTACTGATCTCCTTTCAGATACTATGTGGATCGAATCGCTTCTTGAGATGATTGTCCGCTTTCATGGAATGTGGTAGAATGGAAAGTGAGCTGATGGAAACCTTAAGAAAATTATAGCATAGATTCAATCCCTTGCCAAGCCTTTGACGGCTCGCCGTGTGTAAAATGTCCTCCTGCAGGGTGAAGGTGTTTTGGGGAAAAGGGCGGCGAAATTGAAAACTTCCTTAAAGCTTGCGCAGCCACCATCTGAATCCTTGCAAGGCTTGACAATGCAGGTATAATGAGTAGGTAAGGTGAACTCAATAGTGTGGGACGGCGAGACTTCACCCCAGATCATATCATGGAGGGGACTTTGACTGAGCTGGCTTCTATTTACCATCACGATCCCTCGATTGTCGCGCGCAACATCGCCGGGGAAGTCATCCTCGTGCCCATTCGCAATAACGTCGGCGATCTCGATAGCATCTACACCCTCAACGAAACGGCGGCCTTTGTCTGGGAGCGCCTTGATGGCGTCCGCACCCTTGCGGAGGTCGTCGCGGCCCTCGTGGCCGAATACGAGGTCGAGCCGGAGCAGGCCGAGCAGGACGTCCTGGCCCTCATCGCGCAGCTGGAATCCGTCAAGGCGATTGTGGGAGGGTAGGGCGGAATGGATTGCGCGGATTTGCCTGGAATCGGCTATGGTGATTTCAGTGAGCGATTGCACAAAAAGGCTCTGGCTACCCGGACGCCTGTTTCTGGAGCTTTTGAACTGACTTTTCGCTGTAATCTTCGTTGCAAACACTGTTATGTGGGAGATGCTCGGGGTGGCGGAGCGCCTAACGGATCTGAACTGTCCTTTAAGCAATGGCGATCTATCTTTGATCAGGTTGCTGATGCGGGCACTCTGTGGGTTCTCTTGACAGGGGGAGACCCTTTACTGCATCCTGATTTTGAGCAAATCTATACTTATGTGAAGCGAAAAGGTTTTATTGTACAGTTATTTACTAATGGCACTCTACTTACGCCTAGGATGTTGGATTTGTTGGCGGAGAATCCGCCGTTTTATATTGAGATTTCTCTATATGGACTGACTCAGGAAACCTACGAGCGTGTGACGGGTATTCCGGGTTCTCATGCCCGGTGTATGCGTGGAATTGAAGCGCTTCTTGAACGTGGTTTGCCTTTGCAGCTCAAAACGATGGTTATGACACTCAACCGTCATGAGTTGTGGGATATGCAAGCCTATGCACGCAACTTGGGTGTGAAGTTTCGTTACGATGCCTTGATTCACGGTACGCTTGACGGTTCGTTAGATGTTTTGAAGTATCGCCTTTCGCCTGCTGACGTCGTTGCGATTGATTGGGAAGATCCAGAGCGGCGAGCTGCTTTTGAGCTAATGCGACAGCAGTTACAGAGTAGAAAAGCGCGGGAATTATATCTGTACACTTGCGGCGCGGGTATTACCAGCTATAGGGTAGATCCATCAGGTCTTTTAGGTTTATGTATTGCTGACCGAAGGTGCGCTTTCGACCTTCTGAAAGGTTCCTTTATGGAAGGTTGGGAAGAGTATCTTTTTCAATTCCGTTATCAGTATCCCAAGAGCAGCGAATATCGTTGCAATGTTTGTCCATTGATCGGCCTTTGTGGGCAGTGTCCAGCTTGGGCCGAGATGGAGTCTGGCGATCCGGAAATCATTGTGCCTTACCTGTGTGAGGTGGGACATTTGCGAGGTGAGAGGTTAAGCATTTAGCCGTTGCACTCTTGTGTGTTTGTTGGTTTTTAAGTATTCAGCTTAGGAGGATAAAATTATGGAAAACAAATCTAAACAAAAGGTGTACGTGCAGCCCGAGATTTCTAAGGTACGTTTGACACCCGCAGATGCTGTGTTGGGTGCTTGTAAGGATGGCAATGATAATTTTCTTGCTTGCGGCTCAACGTGCAGTGGTGACGAGGGCGGCTCGTAACTTGAATGGCGACTTTTAGAATAGCAGATACTTTTTTTGAGTGTCCAGGTTTCTTATACCACTCCGCGACTGCTTTGGAGTTTTTTCGGTCTTCGGGAAAGCCCGATGTAATTTTGCGTCTGTGTGATCAGATGTTCTCTAGGGAGATTGATCATCAGACGTTGGCTTTCTCCGCTGCACCCGTTTGGGAGCTGTATCGAATAGAAACCGGTTGGATCATTAATATCCCAAGCGCCAGTGCTCAGAAGTCGTCAATTGGAGTTCGGGTGCTATTTGACAAAGATTTTCGTGAGGGTGATCTATACTTTAATCGTTTTGCTACAGATGCACCGGAAATACAAGGAAGTATGATCGCTTTTGTAATAAAACTGGTTATGATCCACCTTCTCAATCATGGGCGAGGGGTGTTATTGCACGCTTGTGGCCTTAGTCACAACGGGCAAGGGATCTTGTTTGTTGGTGTTTCTGGTGCAGGTAAGACGACAACGGCTAACCTTTGGCGAAAGCAATCGGGGGTAACGTTGTTGAGCGACGATCGCGTTGTTGTGCGTAAGCGTGAAGATGGAAGATTTTGGATCTATGGTACTCCCTGGTATGGTGATGCAAAAGCGGCGTCTCCTGAAGCAGTGCCACTCGAGCGTGTTTTCATTTTGCGCCACGGAAATGAAAATTGTGTTTTGAAAATTCCTTCCGTGGTTGCGGTTGAACAATTGTTTCGATGCGCCTCGCCTGCCTTTTGGAACCCTACGGGGGTAGATTTTACACTTCGGTTCTTGGAGTCTATGGTGCAAGAGCTACCGACTTTTCGTTATGATTTTCTGCCTGATCCTAGTGCGGTGGAGTATATCCAGCGACTTTGATCGTGTAACATCTCTGGCGAGGTTGGACGTGATGAAACCTGTGGTGCGTGAGTCTATTCCGCGCCACAGGTTTGTTTTTCTGTAAGTATGAATATTGTGGAGGGGAAAAAATGTTGGGCGGAAGGCAAATCAGCTTAATTGTGTTACTGGCTTTGATAGTGGTAATGCCTTTGGGGCTATCACAAAATGCAAGCGCTGTTCCCTTGGACGTGGTATCAGATACAGAACTTTACTCTCAAGAGTACGCACAGTCCTTGGATCTGCGCGCAGACATTGGGATTATCTCTGAAGATGGACGGGGGATTACACTGGAGCTATCAACGCCGTCGTTTGATTTGATAGAAATGTTTGACACGGTAGACGTATGTCAACATCTTTCTGTTGAGGGTTATGGAACTACAAGCATTCCAGGCGCCCCTGCGTTACCTGTAAAAGGCGTCTTGATTGGTATCCCAGATAGCGCCGCCGTCCAGATTACTGTACTGGAGAGCGAGCGTGTCACCCTGCCCGGCTTCTACAAGCTTTGTCCTACACCAACCTTTGTATTTGAGTCCGATCCAGATTCTCTTGAACTGGGACCTTTGGTCCGTGAATTACACCGCGACTCGCAATATTATGCTCGCAATGAGTTCGCTCCTGAAACCTCAGTTGAGATGGCTTCGACAGGCTTCATTCGAAGCCAGCGGGTTGCAGAAATCCGTTTTCATCCTTTTCAGTATAACCCGGTTTCAGGCGAGTTGCGTCATCTGCGGCGCATTCGTGTCCATGTTGAGTTCGATGCGCCCGAACAGACGTCCGCTGCCCGTGATGTGGCGGAACCAATTCAAGAAGGCGGTTTTGAACCTGTATTGCAGAATCTGCTGAACTACGAGCGTGCGCGCGCCTGGAGAGTTACTCCCATTCCAACGCTTGAGAAACATAACGTTGTTGACCGGTCGGTGACGCCGCCGCAGTATCGCATTGTCATAGATGAGAGCGGGTTGTACAAGATCAGTTATGCGGCCTTGCAAGCTGCGGATCCTACCGTGGATTTGAGCGAGGTGGATCCGCGTAATATTGAGGTGAAAAATCAGGGACGCCCTGTTGCTATTTGGATCTCTGGCGAAGACGATGGCGTGTTCGACCCTGAAGATGTGATCTATTTTTATGGTGAAGCGTTAGAAACAGTCTACACGGATAAAAACGTGTATTGGTTGACCTGGGATATGTTTCCAGGAAGTCGCATGGCAACCGTAGATGGCGCGCCTGATGGGACGATGCCGGCGCCACTGGCTTTTTCTACCACCTATCGCCTTGAACAAGACCTTACTTATCAGGCGTCGCATCCTAGCGGCGTTGATCGGGATCGCTGGTATTGGAATTTGATCCGTAAAGGGGTGCCGGGGGCAAATCCGCGAGTCTATACGTGGAATCTATACCATATCGCCACAAAGCCGGCGACAGTCACTTTGCGTGGCTTGTTCAAGGGGCGCAGCGCTACGCCTGAGCATAGCGTTGTGGTATCGCTGAATGGAAATGCAGTTTACACAGGCACCTGGCCCGCGCTTCAAGAGCACCTTTTCGAGGTGCAGGTGCCTACGGCTTATCTTCAAGAAGGCGCTAATAGTATTCAGGTGTTGGGGGGCGTCTCCAGCACGATAGATGAGTTCTTTGTCAACTGGTTCGAACTGGACTATCATGCACGGTATGCGGCAACGAATGATTCCCTGTTCTTCTCTGGAGACGAAGCAGGGATTTGGGAATATCGTGTAACCGGTTTTTTGACGGACACAATCAAGGTGTTCGATGTAACCTCATCTTTGACTCCCGTGCGTATTCTTAACCCTGTGCTTGAGTTGAATGGCCCCAGCTATACTCTTGTTTTTCGTGATGAGATTTCAGAGCGTCGTCATTACTATGCAGTGGCTTCAACTCAATATCGAGACCCGCTTTCGATTGAGAGGGTTCCCGCAGTTAACCTTCGCGATGTCAATAACAGTGCGGATTATATTGTTATCACCCATGCTAATTTTTACACCGCCGCGTCACAGCTGGCTGACTATCGTGCAAGCAGCGGATTGCGCACATTTGTGGTAGATGTGGAAATCGTCTATAACGAATTCAGCTATGGAATTCGCCATCCAGATGCTATTCGAGATTTCCTGGCCTTTGCTTATGCAAACTGGCAATCTCCCGCCCCAATGTATGTTGTCTTCATGGGAGATGGGAACTATGATCCCAAAAACAATTTCGGGTTCGGGGAGACAGATTTCATTCCCCCTTACCTGGCAGACATAGACCCATGGATGGGAGAAACGGCCGGAGATAACCGTTATGTTGCCATCCATGGCGTAGATATTTTACCCGATATGTATTTGGGGCGGTTGCCAGTGAGAACGCCCGCCGAAGCTGAAGGCGTGGTTGCAAAAATCATCAATTATGAGCAGTCGCCGCCGGCAGGGGATTGGACGCACAAGACGCTTTTTGTCGCTGACAATGCTGATAGCGGCGGGCAGTTTCATATTTTCTCAGATATGGTCGCCGATTATTATGTTCCCACGCCTTATGCGGTTCAAAAAGTCTATTACCTGTTTATGGAAGAGTATGCCACTGTAGCGGCTACGCGCGCAGCGATACTAGGCGCGATCAATCAGGGGCGGTTGATGGTCAACTACGTGGGGCATTCCGCTCCGCCAACTTGGGCTGCTGAAGGATTGCTAAGGCGACAGGATGTTTCTGGGTTGACCAATGGCGGCAAGCTGCCGTTTATGGTGCCGATGACCTGTCTTGAGGGATACTACATTATTCCCAGTCCAACGCTCAATCAGAATCTTTCCACGAATTATTCTTCCCTTGGCGAGGCCATTGTGCGTAGAGCCGACGGCGGCGCGATTGCCAGCTGGTCTCCCACCGGTCAGGGCTTGGCTACCGGGCACGATATCATGAACAAGGCGCTCTACCAGGCGATCTTCTTCAACGATATCACCCAACTCGGCCCGGCGACGACGATTGGCAAGTTGGCTCTCATCAACATGGGCCACGATTATCTCATTGACACCTACCTTCTCTTCGGCGACCCGGCGACGCAGTTGAACACGCTGCCCGCCGATGTCTCCGTTTCCAAGACGGTGACGCCGTCCGCGCCGGTGGAACCCGGCGATTGGATCACGTACACGCTCACGTATACCAATGCCGGCCCGGCGCGCGCCAACAATGTGGTGCTTCAGGATCTGCTGCCGGGGATGCTCCTCACCCCCACATTTACTTTTGCCGGCGCGACGATCACGCCCCGCCTGGGCGCGCCTTTCACCTGGAATGTGGCCGCGCTGCCGCCGAATACGGGCGGAATGGTCACCATCACGGCGCGGGTCAGTCCTGATTTTTCGGGCATCTTCACCAACACGGCGACGATCAGCACCTCGGCGCGGGAAACCGATACGGACAACAACGCCAGCGCGCCGATTGTCTCCACCGTGATTGCCGCTGATGTGACGATTGAAAAGCATGGCCCGCATTCCGTATGGCCTGGCGACACCATCACCTATACTCTGGTCTATACGAACATCGGCGATGTTCTGGCTTCCGGTGTGGTGATCACCGATCTGCTGCCTGCGCCCTTGCTCACACCGGTGGTGACTTTCTCTGGCCCGACCATCACGCCCCGCCCAAACACGGCTTTCGTGTGGGATGTCGCTAACCTTGCGCCCGGCGCGAGCGGCGTCATCACCATCACCGGGTTGGTCAGTCCGACTTTTGAGGGCGACCTTACCAATCGCGCTACAATTTCTACGTTGTCGCCGGAACCGAACCAGGCTAACAATACCGCGACGCTGTATACCGGCGTGTTGATGGCGGATTTGGCGCTGAGCAAGACCGGGCCTGTGACCGCCACTCCTGGCGCGTTGGTGACATATCGGCTGACGTACAGCAATATCGGCAGCGGCGTGGCGGCCGGGGTGGTGCTTACGGAGACGTTGCCGGATGGCCTTGTGGAGCCTATCACGGTGACGTTTACCGGGGCCGCAATCACGCCGCGTCCCGACACGGCTTTCGTGTGGGATGTGGTGGATTTGGGGATCGGCGCGGGCGGCGTTGTCACCATCACGGCTCGTGTGGCTTCTGATTTTAGCGGCGTGTTGCTAAATCGGGCTGAGATTTCTACGATCTCCCCTGAAGTTCATTTGCTGAACAACGTAGTCACTCCGGTGAGCACGGCGGTGCTGTTGGCGGATTTGAGTGTCTCGAAGAGCGGGCCTGCCGCTGTCAGCGCCGGAGACCGCATTACCTACACACTCGTTTATAGCAATATGGGTGACGCCCGGGCGACCGGCGTGGTTATCACGGATACGTTGCCTGCTGCATTGTTCGATGTGAGCGTGACCTCGGTTGGCGCAGCGATTACTCCGCGCGCGGGTACCGCCTTCGTCTGGGATGTGGCCTCGTTGCCTCCCGGCGCGGGCGGCGTGATCACCATCACGGGGCAAATCACCCCCACTTTTGAGGGTCTGCTCACCAATACGGCCATGATCTCGACGGAGACGCCGGAGTTTGTGGTGGATAACAACAGTGATGAGGTGACCACGGCGGTGCTGATGGCCGATCTGGCGCTCACAAAATCCGGGGCGGCGACGGCATTTCCCGGCGAGCGGATTGCCTATGTGCTACGCTATCACAATGAGGGCACGAGTGTTGCAACAGGGGTGATTCTTACGGATACCTTGCCCGTGCAGCTGCTCAATCCGGTGGTGCTCTCTTCCAGCGCGCCGATTACGCTCCGCGAGGGCAGCGTTTTTGTCTGGGATGTGGCGGATCTTGCGCCCGACGCGGGCGGTGTTATCACCATTACCGCGACCGTGCCCACGACCTTCCGCGGCGAGCTGCCGAATCAGGCGTTGATAACGACCCGCAGCCCCGAAAATCACATCCAAAACAACGTCTCGTCGCCCGTTGTGACCCTGGTTTCAGCGGCGGATGTCAGCATTGCGAAGAGTGGGCCGACGGAGGCGCTTGCGGGCAGCTGGATCACCTACACGCTGACTTATGCGAACATCGGCGATGCGCTGGCGGCGAGCGTCGTCATCACGGATTTGCTGCCGATGCAACTGCAAGGCGCCAGCTATGCGGCTTCGAATCCGGCGATTACTTTGCGCCCCGGAACGCGGTTCGTGTGGGATGTGGGCGCGCTGGCGCCGGGCGTGGGCGGCGTCCTGACGATCACAGCGACGGTGGACGCCGCTTACGCGGGCGCGCTCACCAACACCGCGAGCATCGCTACCTCAAACTTCGAGAGCGATGCGGATCACAACAGTGCCCAGCTCGTCACGCAGATCACGCGCTCGTACCGGGTCTATCTGCCGTTGGTGGTGCGTCAGTCCCCTTGAGCGCGGCCGTTCTATCTGATTTGAGCCGCGAGTCCGGGGTCAGGCGTGAGGGGATGCCTGACCCCGGATTTTTGATGCTCCGCTCAGAACTGCGTCAGGCTGCCGTCCCGCCGCGCGAGACGCACCGCCTGACGGAAGGCGACCATGCTTAGCGGGAGCAGGACCGCTGCAAAGCCTGCCAGGATGGCGGTCTCGCGCCACAAATCGGCCAGCGACGCGCCGTTCAGCAGTGCGCGGCGCATGGCCTCGAGCGCGTGCGTGAGGGGGAAGAACTGCGCCGCCAGGCGTAACCAGCCCGGCAGCACGCTGATGGGGTAGTACACCCCGCCTAACAACGTGGACAGGCTGGAAAACATGAAGGAGACCGGATCCCCACGTTTGAGGACCATGATGAACGAGGCGGAAAGGATCCCGATGCCGCTCATCGCCAACACCGTCATCCCCAAAATGACCAGCGCCGAGAGCACATTGGCCTGTTGCAGGTTGGCGCCGAAGAGCAACACTCCCATCGTCAGGTAAATGACAACCCGCAAGGTCGTGAACAGAAATTCCCACAAACTGGAGGAGAGCAGGATCGTGGGAAGGCGCGTCGGCGTCATCAGCAGCGCCTCCAGCGTGCCGGAGACCTGCCCTGAACGGATGACGCTGGAGAAAGTGTTGAGCGCTACGCTCTGATAGCCGGTGAAGGCCATGCCGATCAGCACGAAGGAAAAGTAATTCCCCCCGTATTGCTCCAGAAAGCCGGAGGCTCCCGGCGTGAGCAACTGCGAGATGAAGTAGAAGGACGTCGTGGAGAACAGAATCCCCAGCAGCTGCAGCACAAAGCCGAAGCGGTAGCTGGTCTCCATCAGAAAGTCGCGCCGCAGGAACAGGAGCGGCTTGTTGAGCCTGGCCCGCAGACGTCGCCAGGGCGTGCCGGCGCGAGGCGGTGCTGCCGGGGGAGTCGGGGGCTGCGACGCGGGGAGGGGCAGCGTCGGAGTGGCGTCCGTTTCCGGTGCCGGCGGAGGGGGAGCCGGCGCGCTATCCAGCTCGGCGACGAGGTCTTCCCACGAGGGCGGCGTGAACGTGATGTGCTCAACGGCGCCGCCGTGTTGCTCGATGGCTTCCAGGAGCGGGGACAGCGGCGCTTTGTTCCCCTGCGGCAGGGACAACGTCACGACCGCGACCCCCGGCGCGGCGCTCTCCTCCATCTTCATCTCGACGGTTTCCGCCTCCGCAAGCTCCGTCAGCCAGAGCGGATCGAAGCCCCGTACTTCAAGGCGGCAGCGCTCCTGGGGGCGGAGCAAGCCGCGCAGCTGTGCGGGCGACGCCGCCATGTGCAGCTCCCCTCTGACCATCACCGCGGCGCTGTCGCAGAGCTCGATGGCTTCGTGCAGATCGTGGGTCACCAAAAAGACCGTGCGCTGTTCCTCGCGGGCCTGCCGCTGCACGACTTGTCGGAAGCGGGCGGCGGCGAGCGGATCGAGGCTGCGGGTAGGTTCGTCGAGGAAGAGCAGGGTGGGGCGATGCAGCAGGCTGCAGGCCAGGGCCAGGCTGTGTTTCATGCCGGTGGAGTAGGCATCGAAGCGCCGGTCGAGATAGCGTCCGAGATCCAGCAATTCGGCCAGTTCAGCGATGCGTGCCTCGCTTTCGGCGGGCGTGATCCCGTGCAGGCCGGCGTAGAAGCGGAGATTCTCCCGCCCCGTCAGGCGCCAGTAGAAATGCCGTTCGTTCCCCGTCATCAGCCCGACGGTGCGCTTGATGGCGTTCTCCTGGGTGAGGGGGATGCCGTGAAGGTACGCCGTCCCCGAGGTTGGCAGGATCAGCGTGCACAGCGTTTTGACCAGCGTGGTTTTGCCGGCGCCGTTGGGACCCACCAGGCCGAAAATCTGGCCGGGCGCGATGCGGAGGTTGACCCGGTTGACTGCCAGCGTGCCTTCCTCCGTGGCGCTGCCGTGGAGGAGGCGCCCGAAGCGCGGCGGCGGGGCAAACCATTTGGTGAGCTCATGCGTTTCAATGGCCGGTGGCGTCACGGCGTCATTCCTTCGTTCGCGCATTCATACGCGCCCATGTGCATACGTGCCCACGTGTCCACGTGCCCACGTGCCCATTGTGTCTTCGTTATTCTCACTCGCCTTTTCGCTTTTTCGCCTTTTCGCTTTCTCGCTCACTCGCCTTTTCGCTTTCTCGCTCACTCGTCTTTTCGCCTTCTCGCCTTTTCGCTTTTCCGCTGTTCCGACGCGCTACGGGCGCATTATAGTCTCTCCGGCAGCGGGAGCAAGGTCGCTGCGACGACGCTCGCGACTTGTCATCCCGCCATATCCGGTATATAATTTCAGTAAATCAGCCATTGCAGAAAAACAGAAAGTGAGGTTCGACATGACGTTGCCCACCACGGTGCAGGTGCGCCAGCGGGGGACATTGACTCTTCCCGCTGACATTCGTGAGCGGTACCACATTCAGCCCGGCGATAGCTATCACCTCGTGGACCTGGACGGTGTGCTGGTGTTAACTCCCCTCGCGCCGCTGGTGCCCGAACTGGCGCGGGAGATCGAGCGCGCTCGCCTCGAGGCGGGCCTGAGCATCGAAGAGCTGTTGGAAGATCTCCGCGCTCAACGTGAGCGCTACACCGCCGAAAAGTTCGGCGCCGAAGAATGAGGGGACGCGGGTGAGTAAACTCCGCGTTTTCGTGGACGCCGACGTGCTCTTTGCCGGGTCTGCCTCCCCCAGCACCCAGGGCGCGAGTCACATTCTCCTGGTGATGGGGGAACTCACCCTCATCGAAGGCCTCACCTCCGAGCAGGCCGTGATTGAGGCCGAGCGCGCTCTGCAGGCCAAATTGCCGGCGAAATTGCTGGAGTTCCGCCTGTTGGTGAGCCGCGCCCTGCGCGTCGTTCCCGATCCGGCGCCCATGGAAGTCCGTGTTTGCGCCGGGCAGGCTCATCCCAAAGATCTGCCGCTGCTCGCCGCCGCTCTGCGCGAGGGGTGTTCGTGTTTCGTGACGTTCAACACGCGGCATTACTTCCCCGCTCATGAGGCCATCAAAATCTTGCGACCCGGGGATTTGATCCTCACTATCCGCCAGACGCTTAGCCAGCTGTAAAAGGGCGTTTTCGCTCTAGCCCCTGCTGTGGAGGGTCCTGGAGATTCAAGCGCGCTTTTGCCCACGCAAATCCCCCCTCTGCGGCGGTGCGTAGAGGGGGGATGAAGCGCCAGGCCGGGGGCTGCCCTATGGAATGCAGAGCCGGGTGCCGGCGTAGATCGTATCGCTCCAGAGGCCGTTGGCCCGCTTGAGCGCTTCTACCGTCGTCCCATAACGCCGGGCGAGCGAGAACAGCGTGTCGCCATAGCGCACCCAATGCGTGAAGCGGCACCCGGAAGGCGGCAGCACGTTGGATCCCGTTTGCCGATTCTTGAGCGTGACCACACTGCAAATCCCCGTCGCGCTCAGGGTGACAGTCTGTCGCTGCGGCGTGACCGGCGTCCAGCCGGTTTGCAGCGTCTCCGAGATCACGTAGGCGCCCGGCGTCAGGCCGTTGAAGCGCACATGCCCCGTTCCATCGGTCGTGCCGGTCTGCGTTGTCCCCCCATACGCCGGCTTGATGGCAATCTGCCAGCCGGGGAGGCCCGCATTGTCCCAGGCATCCCGCTTGTAGATGTCCACGCAGGCGTAGTCGGTCTTGTTCTTGAAGCGGACGTGCTCGCAGACCAGGGGCCGGGTCACGTTCACATCGAATTCCGCCGCCGTCACCGGTTCCCACCCTTGCTGCGGCACCTCCGAGAGATGCCATGTGCCCATGCCCAGCTGGGGCATTCGTAGCAGGTAAATGGCCTGCCATCAACCCCCGCAATTGCCCTGCAGATTGTTAACCCCCACGGCACTTTTTATGTGATAATAAGAGCATCTCTGTTAGCAGGAGGTGCTCAATGTTC
>Ga0208825_1000473_pt1 | contig 39079 bp, 38 predicted proteins | sample AD_UKC113_MetaG_FD_184450 | JGI IMG/M metagenome (GOLD analysis project Ga0208825, IMG submission 184450) | Active sludge microbial communities of municipal wastewater-treating anaerobic digesters from Hong Kong - AD_UKC113_MetaG (SPAdes)... | ecosystem: Engineered > Bioreactor > Anaerobic >... | reverse complement strand
GGCGTCGGCCATGGCCTGGATGAAGTCGTCGCAGGTGACGGCATGGCCGTCGTGGCGCTGGAAGTACAGATCCAGCCCCTTGCGAAAACCTTCGCGGCCCAGCAGCGTCTCGACCATGCGCACCACCTCGGCACCTTTTTCGTAGATGGTCGTGGTGTAGAAATTGGTGACTTCCAGGTACTCGTCGGGGCGCACCGGGTGGGCCATGGGGCCGGCGTCCTCGGCGAACTGCACGGTGCGCAGCACGTTCACGTCGGCGATGCGCTTGACGGCGCGCGCGCTGGCGGTGCCGGCCATGTCCATGCTGAAGCTCTGGTCGCGGAAGACCGTCAGGCCTTCCTTGAGCGAAAGCTGGAACCAGTCGCGGCAGGTGACGCGGTCGCCTGTCCAGTTGTGGAAATACTCGTGGCCGATCACGCCCTCGATGCCGTCGTAGTCGGCGTCGGTGGCGGTGGAGGGCTTGGCCAGCACGTACTTGCTGTTGAAGATGTTCAGGCCCTTGTTCTCCATGGCGCCGAAATTGAAGTCGCTGGTGGCCACCACCATGAAGCGCTCCAGGTCCAGCTTGAGGCCGAAACGCCACTCGTCCCACAGCACCGAATGGACCAGCGAGTTCATCGCGTGCTCGGTCTGATCCAGATCGCCCGGACGCACATACACCTGCAAGAGGTGGTTGCTGCCGCTGCGCGTGGTGATGCGCTGCTCGCGCGCGACCAGGTTGCCGGCAACCACGGCAAAGAGGTAGCTGGGTTTGCGGTGCGGGTCGTGCCAGGTGGCAAAGTGGCGCCCGCCTTCCAGATCGCCCGAATCGGTCAGGTTGCCGTTGGACAGCAGCACGGGGTAGAGCTTCTTGTCGGCGCGCAGGGTGACGGTGTAGGTGGCCATCACGTCGGGGCGGTCCAGGAAGTAGGTGATGCGCCGAAAGCCCTCGGACTCGCACTGCGTGAAGAACGAGCCGCCGCTCATGAACAGGCCCATCAGGCGGGTGTTCTTGGCGGGGTTGCAGGTGCAAAACAGCTCCAGCTCGAAGGGCTCGGCACCTTCGGGCAGGTTCTCCAGCACCAGCGATTCGCCCTCCATGCGGAAGCTGCAACCGGCCCCGCCCACCAGCACGCGCGTGAGGTTGAGCTCGTCGCCGTCGAGCTTGAGCGCCTGCGCCGGCACGTCGGGGTTGCGGCGCACCACCAGCTTGCTGAGCACGCGCGTCTTGGTGGGGTCCAGGTCGATCGTCAGGTCGACGGTGTCGATCCAGAACGCGGGCGCCTGGTAGTCCTGGCGGCGGGTGACGGCGGTTTGTCCTTCACGCATGGTTCATCCTTTTACTTCAATATTCATAGCTGCCTGCGCTTGATTGGTGCCGGTTGCAGCCAAAAAAACTCAAAAATGCGATTCAAACGCCCTGCTTGAGCGAGGCCTCGATGAAGGCGTCCAGGTCGCCGTCCAGCACCTTTTGCGTGTTGCTGATTTCCACGCCCGTGCGCAAATCCTTGATGCGGCTGTTGTCCAGCACGTAGCTGCGGATCTGGTGGCCCCAGCCGACGTCGGTCTTGCTGTCTTCGAGCTTTTGCTGCTCTTCCATGCGCTTGCGCATCTCGTGGTCGTACAGGCGCGAGCGCAGGCGCCGCCAGGCGACGTCGCGGTTGCTGTGCTGGCTGCGGCTGTCCTGGCACTGCACCACGATGCCGGTGGGGATGTGCGTCAGGCGCACGGCCGAGTCGGTCTTGTTGATGTGCTGGCCGCCCGCGCCGCTGGCGCGATAGGTGTCGGTGCGCACGTCGGCGGGGTTGATCTCGATCTCGATCGAGTCGTCGATCTCCGGGTAGACGAACACGCTGGCAAAACTGGTGTGGCGCCCGCCCGAGGAGTCGAACGGGCTCTTGCGCACCAGGCGGTGCACGCCGGTTTCGGTGCGCAGCAGGCCGTAGGCGTAGTCGCCCTCGATCTTGATGGTGGCGCCCTTGATGCCGGCGCTGTCGCCGGGGGTTTCGTCCTCGATGGTGGTGGTGAAGTCCTTGCGCTCGGCGTACTTCAGGTACTGGCGCAGCAGCATGCCGGCCCAGTCGCAGGCCTCGGTGCCGCCGGCGCCGGCCTGGATGTCGAGAAAGCAGTTGAGCGGGTCGGCCGGCTGGTTGAACATGCGGCGAAACTCCAGCTCCTCCACCGACTTTTGCAGGCGCTGGGCGTCCTGCTCGATCGCCAGCAGGGCGCCGTCGTCGCCCTCGTCGCGGCTCATCTCGTACAGCTCGGCGCCGTCGGCCAGCTCGCGCGTCAGGTCATCGAGCACCACGACGACGCCGTCGAGCTGCTTTTTTTCCTTGCCCAGCTCCTGGGCCTTCTTGGGGTCGTTCCAGACCGCCGGGTCTTCCAGCGCGGCGTTTACCGTGCGCAGGCGTTCGGCTTTGCTGTCGTAGTCAAAGATACCCCCGGAGCTCGGCGGTGCGCGAGCGGAGGTCTTCGATCTGGGTGCCGATCTGATTGAGGTGTTCTGCGTCCATGGTGTCCTGACATTCCGAGTGAGGGCGTGACACCGCGCGTGTCACGCCAAACCGCGTATTTTCCCATGCGCCCGCCGGGGTTGTCGCAACCGCTCGTGTCGATCAGAGCGGCGCCAGAAAGGCCTCGACCTCGCGTGCCAGCAAATCCGGCTGGTCGTGGTGCAGCATGTGGCCGCAGTCGGGCAGGGTGGTGCGCCGGCACTGGGGCACGGACTGCAGGCGCTCGTGAAATTCGTCCAGCGTGAAGCGGCGCTGCCACCACACATCCATGCTGTCGTCGCTGGCCTCCACCACCAGGGTGGGGGCGGTGATGGCGGCGTACAGCGCCAGCATCTCGTCCACGCGAAACAGCTGCGCGCTGGTGATGCGGTGCGCCGCCTCGCCGCGGATGTGCCAGCGCGTGGCGCCGTCCGCGCCGGTGCGCGGCTCGGCCCATTGCTGCGCCAGCCAGTCGGCCTTGGCCTGGGGCAGGCGGCGGTTGGTCTTCATCAGGCGGGCGGCGACGCCGGCCGCTTCGTCGTAGGTTTTCAGGGCCTGCTCGCCGCGTTGCAAACCCTTGATCTCGTCCATCCACTTGGCGAAGCGGGCGGGCGCCTGCGTGGGCCGGGTGGCGGGCATGCCAAAGCCCTCCAGGTTGACCAACCGGCGGATGCGGCCGGGGCGCGCACCGGCATACATCATGGCCACGTTGCCGCCCATGCTGTGGCCGACCAGGTCCGCCGGCGTTTCGGCGCAAAAGTGGTCCAGCAGGCCGTCCAGGTCGCCCAGGTAGTCGGCGAAGCCGTAGTGGTCGCAGGCCGGGCCGGTGCTCTGGCCAAAACCGCGCCAGTCGGGGGCGATGATCAGGCGGTCCTTGAAAAAATCATGAGACAGCGCATCGACCATGAACTGGTACGAGGCGGCCACGTCCATCCAGCCGTGCACCAGTACCAAGGGAGGGCGGGGCCCCGGTTGGCCCCACAGGCGCACGTGATAGCGGTACAGTCGAATCGGAACAAAAACGCTGCGCGATGGACGAAGGGCGGTATAGGCGGACATTGGCGCAAATCTTAGAGGAGTCAGCGCATGAGCAACGGTCAAGTCGGCGACCATTGGGCGGCCATGCAGGCCGGCTTTCACTGGCAGGTGCCGCGCCACTTCAACATGGCGCAGGCCTGCTGCGGGCGCTGGGCGCAGCAGCCGGATGCGGCCGAACGGGTGGCGGTGATCGAGCACCGGGTGGGCGCCAGGCCGGTGACGTACTCGTATGCCCAGTTGCAGGCGCAGGCCAATCGCCTGTCCAACGCGCTGGCGCGCCTGGGCGTGCGCACCGGCGACCGGGTGGCCATCGTCATGCCGCAGCGCTTCGAGACGGCGGTGGCCTACATGGCCGTGCTGCAACTGGGCGCCATTGCCATGCCGCTGTCGCAGCTGTTCGGCCCCGACGCGCTGGAATACCGCCTGCAGGACGCCGCCGCTTCGGTGGCGATCTGCGACGAGGGTTCCCTGGCCAACCTGCTGGCCGCGCGCACCACCTGCCTGGCGCTGCAAACCGTCATCGGCCTGGGCGCCGGCGCCGAGCGCGCCGACCACGAATGGCAGGCCCTGCTGGCCAAGTCCAGGGAGCGCTTCGACGCCGAAAACACCCTGGCCGACGATGCTGCCGTGCTGATCTACACCAGCGGCACCACCGGCCCGCCCAAGGGGGCGCTGATCCCGCAGCGCGCGCTGATCGGCAACCTGCCGGGCTTTGTGTGCAGCCACAACTGGTTCGGCTTTGACCCGGCTGCGCCTGACCGCCCCAGCCGCGCCGTGTTCTGGAGCCCCGCGGACTGGGCATGGACGGGCGGGTTGATGGATGCACTGCTGCCCTCGTTGTACTTTGGCCGGCCCATCGTGGCCTTCAACGGCCGCTTCGACCCGCGCGAGGCGTTCGAGATCCTCTCGCGCCACCGCGTCACGCACAGCTTTCTGTTCCCCACCGCGCTCAAGGCCATGATGAAGGCCGTGCCGCACCCGCGTCCGCGCTACGCCTTGCACCTGCAAGGGCTGATGAGTGCTGGCGAAGCGGTGGGCGATGCGGTGTTTGCCTATTGCCGCAAGGAGCTGGGTGTGGTGGTCAACGAGATGTTTGGTCAAACTGAAGTCAATTACATCGTTGGCAATTGCGCGATGAATATGGCCCCCACGCTCCGCACTGGCGTGTCTGCGCTGCCCCCCAAGGGGGCCCAACCCGCCTTGGGGCGGCCCGGCGGCGGGTTGACGCCCATCGACCGCCCACAGGTTGGTTGGCCCGCCAAACCAGGCAGCATGGGGCGCGGGTACCCGGGGCACCTGGTGACGGTTATCGACGAGCAGGGCGACGAGGTGCCGGTGGGCGAGCCGGGCGAGGTGGCGATCCGCCGCACCGACATCCACGGCCATCACGACCCGATCTTCTTTCTGGGCTACTGGAACAACGAGGCCGCCACGCGCGCCAAGTTCAGCGGCGACTGGTGGCGCACCGGCGACGTGGCGGTGCGCGACGCGGACGGCTACCTGTGGTATCAGGGCCGCGCCGACGACGTGTTCAAGGCCGCGGGCTACCGCATCGGCCCGGGCGAGATCGAGAACTGCCTGGTCAAGCACCCGGCGGTGCTCAACTGCGCGGTGGTGCCCAAGCCCGACGCGGCGCGCGGTGCGCTGGTCAAGGCCTATGTCGTGCTCAGTCCTGATTTTGTAGCTGCCCGCGCGCTCCAGGTGGACGCCACTGGCCAGTTTGAATTGGATTTGATCGCGACGCTGCAAGAGCACGTCAAGGGCAAGCTCGCGCCCTACGAGTACCCCAAGGAAATCGAGTTCATCGACCAGTTGCCGATGACCACGACGGGCAAGGTGCAGCGGCGCGTGCTGCGCCTGCAGGAGGAGGAGCGTGCCCGCGCGGCGGGGCAGCTGTAGCCGGCCTTTTTGGGTGGCGCCCGCGGCGACCTAAACTCGCTGCATGATGAACACGATTTCCCTGGGCGCGAGCGAGCTGCGCGTCACCCCCATCGGCCTGGGCACCATGACCTTCGGCGAGCAGGTCAGCGAGCCCGATGCCCACGCCATCCTGGACCGCGCCGTCGAGCGCGGCGTCAACCTGATCGACACGGCCGAGATGTATTCGGTGCCCCCGCGCGCCGAGACCTACGGCCGCACCGAGGCCATCATCGGCAACTGGCTGAAGGCGCGCCCCGGCATGCGCCAGCGCATCGTGCTGGCCAGCAAGGTGGCCGGCCCCTCGCGCGACGCGCCCTGGATTCGCGCCGGCAGCGGCATGACGGCGGCCGACATCGAGGCCTCGTGCAACGCCTCTTTGCGCCGCCTGCAGACCGACGTGATCGACCTCTACCAGATCCACTGGCCCGAGCGCCAGGTGCCTGCCTTTGGCCGCCTGTACTACGACCCCGCGCAAGAGCATTCGCAAACGCCCATCCTGGAGCAGTTGCAGGCCCTGGCGCGCCTGGTGCAGGCGGGCAAGGTGCGGCACATCGGCCTGTCCAACGAGACGCCCTACGGCGTGCATGAATTCGTGCGCCTGGCCGAGCAACTGGGCCTGCCGCGCGTGGTCAGCGTGCAAAACGCGTACTGCCTGATCAATCGATCGGTGGACAACGCGCTGGACGAAAGCTGCCATCGGCTGAACGTGGGCCTGCTGGCCTTTTCGCCGCTGGGCGCGGGCCTGCTCACCGGCAAGTACGACGCCAGCGGCTTCGAGGGGCCGGGCGCGCCCATCGGCCGCATGAGCCTGTACGAGCGCCAGCGCAAGATGCGCTGGGGCCGGCCCGCCGCGCTGGCCGCCGCGCGCCGCTACAACCAACTGGCGCGCGATCACGGATTGAGCCCCACGCAACTGGCGCTGGCCTTTTGCTACCGCTCCTGGCGCGTGGCCAGCACGCTGATCGGCGTGACCAGCCTGGCGCACCTGGAAGAAAACCTGGATGCGTGGAACGTGCAGCTTGCGCCCGAGTTGCTGGCGGCCGTCGACGCGATCCGCCTCGATGCACGCGACCCGGCGCAATGAGCCATGAGCAAGGCCAAGAGCACCCACGTCAGCGAAACCCCCGCCACCGCCTTCTTGCGTCAGCACGGCGTGGCTTTTTCCGAACACCCGTATGAATACGTGGAACACGGCGGCGCCACGCACAGCGCCGAGGTGCTGGGGCTGGACCCGTTCAGTGTGGTCAAGACCCTCATCATGCAAGACCAGGATGCCAAGCCCCTGATCGTGCTGATGCACGGCAACCGCAAGGTCAGCACCAAGCAATTGGCGCGGCAGATCGGCGCCAAGTCGGTCGAACCCTGCGCGCCCGAGGTGGCCAGTCGCCACAGCGGCTATCAGGTGGGCGGCACCTCGCCCTTTGGCACGCGCCGCGCCATGCCGGTGTTCATCGAGAAGAGCATTCTCGAGCTGCCGCGCATCGCCCTGAACGGCGGGCGGCGCGGCTATCTGATCGGCATCGATCCGCAGGTCTGCGTCCGCTTGCTGCGCGCCAAACCCGTCGAGTGCGCGATCGATTTGTAACATCGACGCAGCCAGCGACGATGGCAAAATGCGGCTGTCGCGCTTGCCGATGAAGCGCAGTCAGCTACAAAACGAGGAGTAACACGCTTGAATCCCTTGGGCGCCGCCCTGGCCACGCTTGCCGCTTACCTGATCGGCTCGCTCAGCTTTGCCGTCATCGTCAGCCGCGCCATGGGCCTGGCCGACCCGCGCAGCTATGGCAGCGGCAACCCGGGCGCCACCAACGTGCTGCGCTCTGGGTCAAAGGCGGCGGCCATCGTCACGCTGCTGCTGGATGCCGCCAAGGGTTGGCTGCCGGTGATGCTGGTCCGGTGGTTTGGCGCCGATTGGGGCCTGGGCGAGGGCACGCAGGCGCTGGCCGGATTGGCGGCGTTTTTGGGTCACCTGTATCCGGTGTTTTTCGGCTTCAAGGGGGGCAAGGGCGTGGCGACGGCGGTTGGCGTGCTGCTGGCGTTCGAGCCGCTGCTGGCAGGCGCCGCGCTGCTGACCTTCGCGATCATCGTGTTTTTCTTCCGCTACGTGTCGCTGGCCTCCATCGTCGCGGCGGTGTTTGCCCCTGCGTATTACTGGCTGGGCAACGGCGTGGGCTGGGCAGCCAGCGGCGCCAAGGCGCTGGCCATGATGGCCATGGCGCTGCTGTTGATCTGGCGCCACCGCGAGAACATCCGGCGCCTGCTGGCCGGAACCGAATCCAGACTGGGAGCGAAAAAACCATGAGCACCATCACCCCGATCACCCGCCTGTGCGTGGGCCACCGCCTGAGCGAGGCCTCCGTCTTCAACGGCATCGTGCACTTGGGCGGCATGGTGCCCGAAAGCGGTGCCACCGACATCAGGGGTCAGACCACCGACGTGCTGGCCCAGGTGGACGCGCACCTGGCCGCCTGCAACAGCGACAAGAGCCGCATCCTGCGCGTGCAGATCTACCTGGCCAACATTGCCGACATCGCCGCCATGAACAGCGTATGGGACGCCTGGGTGGCCCCCGGCCACGCCCCGCCGCGCGCCACCGTGCAGGCCGCGCTGGCCGACCCGGCGTGGAAGATCGAGATCGTCGTCACAGCGGCCCAGCGCTGAGGGCGCTGCTTCCTCGCTTGCCTCGTGTGAGGTTTGAATCTTCGATCGAGCCGGATCGATTGAATACCAAAGAAACGAATGGCCGCGGAGCAGGCCACGCCAGTGACCGCCGGAGCCGGGGTTTCCCCGCCTACTGGCGGTGCCCCCTCGAAGGGGGGAGGCGAAACATCGCGCAGTGAGTGGAGCCTGGGGGTGGACGTCATCAATCCCTGAAGTTGTCAAATGACAGCGGCAAGTCCGTCATCTCTTTCTTCAAGAGTGCCATCACCGCCTGCAAGTCGTCGCGCTTGGCCCCCGTCACGCGCACGGCATCGCCCTGAATGGCGGCCTGCACCTTCAGCTTGCTGTCCTTGATCAGGCGCTGGATCTTTTTGCCGTCCTCGCTGGCAATGCCGCTCTTGACCTTGACGACCTGCTTGACCTTGTCGCCGCCGATCTTCTGCACGCTGCCCTTGTCCAGAAAGCGCACGTCCACGCCGCGCTTGGTCAGCTTGTTGCGCAGAATGTCCTCGACCTGCTGCAACTGAAACTCGGCATCGCCCAGCAGGGTGATTTCCTTGTCCTTGAGTTCCACCGCCGCGCTGGTGCCCTTGAAGTCAAAGCGCGTGCCGATTTCCTTGGCGGCGTTCTCCACCGCGTTCTTCACTTCCACCATGTCGGGGTCGCAAACCGTGTCGAAAGAGGGCATGGGTCTTACCTTATCAAGCCAAACGTGAATGCGACAATTGTCCCATGTTCATCGAGCGCAACGTCTCCCTGCAGGCCCTCAACAGCTTCGGCATCGCCGCGCGCGCGGCGCATCTGGCGCGCGTGCGCAGCGAGCAGGACGTGCGCGCGGTGCTGGCCGATGCCGATCTGGCCGTGCAGGACAAATTCGTGCTGGGCGGCGGCAGCAACATCGTGCTGACGGGTGACGTCAAGGGCCTGGTGCTGAAGGTGGAAATCCCCGGCCACCGCGTGGTGCAGCAAACCGAGCGCCACACGATCGTCGAGGCCGGTGCGGGCGAGAACTGGCACGACTTCGTCACCTGGACGCTCGACCAAGGCCTGCCCGGACTGGAAAACCTGGCGTTGATCCCCGGCACCGTGGGCGCCGCCCCGGTGCAGAACGTCGGCGCCTATGGGCTGGAGCTGCAGGACCGCTTTCACGAACTGGACGCGATCGACCTGCAGACGGGCGAACCCTTCACGCTGGATGCGGCGCAGTGCGGCTTCGGGTATCGCGACTCGGTGTTCAAGCACGCCGCCGCACACGAAGGCGACTTTGGTTTGGCCGGCCGCGCGCTGATTTTGCGCGTGCGTTTTGCGTTGCCGCGGGCCTGGCAGCCGGTGCTGGGCTACCTGGACATCGAGCGGCGGATGCTGGAGGAGGGCGTGGCCCGCCCCGGCGCGCGTCAGATGTACGACTGGATCGTGGCCATTCGCCGCGCCAAGCTGCCCGACCCGGCCGTGATCGGCAACGCCGGCAGCTTCTTCAAGAACCCCACGGTCACGCCCGAGCAGTGCCAGGACATCATCGGCCGCGACCCGCACGTGGTGCACTACCCCATGCCCGACGGCAGCGTCAAGCTGGCCGCGGGCTGGCTCATCGACGCCTGTGGCTGGAAGGGCAAGCGCGTGGGCAACGCGGCGGTGTACGACAAGCAGGCGCTGGTGCTGGTCAACGGCGGCGGCGCGCAGCATCCGGCCACCGGCGGCGAGGTGATGACCCTGGCCAAGGCGATCCAGACCAGCGTGTACGAGCGCTTCGGCATCAGGCTGGAGCCGGAGCCGGTGGTGGTGTAGGCGCGCCGGGACCCCCACCCGAGCGAGTCCAGCCTACGGCTCGGGTCGAGGGGTGGTTTCGGTGGCGTTCTTGCGCCACGCCGCTGGCGGCATGTCGAATTCGCGCTTGAAGGCACGCTGAAAGGCGGCAGGCGATTCGTAGCCGACTTCATCGGCAATCGCGGCCAGGCTCTTGTGGCTGTCGGTGAGCAGGCGCGCGGCCAGGGCCATGCGCAGACGTGTCAGGTAGCGCATCGGGGACTCGTGGAGCACTTCGCTGAAGCGGGCCGCCACGGCCGATCGCGAGCTGGCGGCCGTGGCGGCGAGCTCGTCCAGCGTCCAGTGCCGTTGCGGCTCGGCGTGCATGGCCTGCATCGCCCGCCCCATCACCGGGTCGCGCACACCGGCCAGCCAGCCCGAGGCGTTGGCGGGCAATTCCCGCAGGTAGATGCGCAGGGCGCCGAGAAACAGCAACTCCGCCAGACGCCCGCGCAGGCCTTCGGCGCCGGGGCTGTCGTCGAGTGCATTGGCCACCGCGTACGGCACCAGCGTTTGCATCCGGTCGCCCAGATTCACCTGAAACACCGGTGGCAAGGAGCCGCACAAGGGCTCGAATGCGCGCCGGTCGCAGCCGAGAAAGCCGCACAGCACCTTGCTGGTGCCGCCCGGCCCGGTCTCGAACCGCAGATTCCGCGCTGCCAGCAATGGGCGGCCGTCGAGCATGGCCTCGAACGGCAGGGTGGGGCGCCCAGGCTGGTCGCCCAACTCGTGGCGGCCACCATGCGAGATGACGGCCACATGGCCGGCATGCACGGCAAACCAGTCGCACGCGGCGTGCCGGATCCAGCACTCGCCTTCGAGCACCAGATGGAAGGCAATGACGTTGCTGGTGCCGGGAGGCAGCAGGGGAGCGAACTTCGTCAGCAAGGGTTCGCCCGCCACGCCCCAGGGACCCTTGACCTCGAACTGAAAGATCAGTGCCCCGGTCAGGCGCACCAGGGTCAATACGTCGGATAGCAGGTCGCGGCTCATGGCTCGCCCTTCGTCGTGCCGAGGTGTCTCGGGCATATCTTCTGGACGATGGGGCATTGCCTTGAGCGCCGCCCCGGATGGATACTCAACTCCCACGTTCAGCTCACCAGGAGACGCATCATGACAGGAAAAGCCATCGCGCAACGGGTCCAGGAGGCCAGGAGCCGCATCGACAACCTCTCGCCCGACCAGGTGGCCGCAGAAATGGCGACAGGTGCCGTAACCCTGGTCGACGTGCGCGATGCCCCGGAACTTGCCGGTGGGGTGATTGCCGGCGCCGTCCACGCATCGCGCGGCATGCTCGAGTTCCATGCCGACCCCGCCAGCGCCTACCACAAGCCCGAACTCAAGCCTGACGCTCGGGTCATCCTGTACTGCGCTTCCGGGGGGCGCTCGGCGCTGGCTGTCGAGTCGCTGCGCGAACTGGGATACGTCAACGTCGCGCATCTCGATGGGGGCTTCAAGAGCTGGCAAGCAGCCGGCAAACCGATCAGTCAAGTGTGACTCCATCCGGCTGTACTTCGGGTGGAACCGTGCCGCCAATGACCCGCGGAGAAACACATGACCTTGTCCGAACGCTTCAACCGATCCGGCTTCAGCCGCTGGATCAACGGGAGCGGTGGGCGCGCATTTCGCTTGTGCGCCGGCATCGTCTTCCTGGCCGTCGGCATGGGTTTTCGCTCATCGCCCTGGGGCATTGCCGCGCTGGCGTGGAGCTTCTTCCCGTTGAGTGCCGGCATTTTCAATGTCTGCTGGATCAGCCTGTGGCTGGGCGGGCCTTTCAGCAGCGTCACGATTCGGCAGTCGCAGCAAGGACGGTCGTGATGGGCGGTGCCTCGCCCGATGGTCAGGCCAACCGCCGTTCCGCCGCACGGGCCGCCGGTGCCTCGCTCTTTGTCTTGTCGAGTTCCGCTCTCGGGGTCGACAGCAACCCAGGAGAAACGCAATGACCCAGTATCTGATTGAACGCGAGATCGTCGGCGCCGGCGGCATGTCCAAGCAGGCCCTTTGCGATGCTTCCAGGCACTCCAATGCGGTGCTCGCAGCGATGAGTCCCGCAATTCAATGGCTGCACAGCTATGTCGCAGGCGACAAGATCTACTGCGTCTATGGCGCTTCGAGCGAACAGCTGATTCGCGAGCATGCGGAGGAATCTGGATTCCCGGCCAACAAGATCACACCTGTCAGCGCCGTCATCGACCCCTCCACGGCGAACGGCTAAAAGGGCGTGGTTCGCTTGTCCCGGGGACGGTTGCATTGCGTTGGAAAGCCCTTTGCAACATCCGCAGCGCATCGTCGCCCACAAGGTCGGCGGTGTCGCCCGGGGCTGCGACGGACGCGATCCGGGAGGCGACGGGGAGGGTCCGTGGGCAAGGCGACGGCGACGGGGATTGGACGGGTTCGGACGGCCACATTGAGGGCGTACGCTGCCTCGGACGCTATGTCGGTGGATTCGGCATGGGCGCACGCCGCGCGCTGGCCATGCCGATGACCAGCAGGCCCAGCATGATCAGAACGATGCCGATGCGCTCCGCCGTGCTGGGGCGCTCGTGCAGCAGCGCCCAGGCCAGCAAGACCGCGCCGATGGGCACGCCCAGGCTGGACAGGCTGGCCACGGTGGTGGACAGACGATCGACGACGAACGTCCACAGCGTCCACGCCAGGCTGGTGGCCAGCACGGCGGAGTACAGCAAGCCGTAGATCATCTCGCCCGACCACACGATGCGGGGCGACGGAATCAGCCATGCGGCCAGCACCAGCAGCAGCGTGCCCAGCAGCATCTGCCAGGCGGTAAAGGCCAGCGGCGAGGGGCGATGCAACTCGAACATGCGCTTGGACAAGACGGTGCCCAATCCCCAGCAGGCGCCGCTGGTGACGGCCAGCAGTGCGCTTTGCCAACTGCCCAGTCCCTGCCAGGGCTCGATGACGAAAATCAGGCCGGCCACGGCCAGCCCGATCCCCAGCCACTGGCGTGCACTGGGCCGCTCGTGCAGCAGCCACCAGGCCAGCAGAACCGACCAGATGGGCATGGTGTAGGCCAGCACCGACACGCGCCCGGCGCCGCCGCTGGCCAGCGCCCATTGCGCCAGGCCTTGAAAGGCCGTGGTCTGGCTCACGCCCACCGCCAGGGTCAGGCCCAGCGGCGGCGGTTTGAACGACTCGCGGCGCAGCGCCATCACCCCGAACAGCAGCGCAGTGGCCAAGGCAAAGCGCAGTGCGACGAAGTCGAACGGCCCCACGTAAGGCGTGACCTGCTTCATCACCACCCAGCCGTAGGCCCAGGCGGTGATCACCACGGCCATGGCGCCTGCAGCGATGCGGGTTGATGTGGCACTGGTTTGCATGGCTTTCAGGGTCAGCGGCGTTGCGCGTGACGGTACGCCGCAATGCGCTCGCGCAGCCCCGGACGGGCGGCCGAGCGCACCAGGCGCGCCAGGTCTTCGGCGTCGCCGGCGGGCCCGCGCGCATGGCGGCCGGCCGTGATGGCGGCATGGATGTCGCGCTGGGTCGCTGGGTCCAGCCGGCTGACGCGCTCGCGCAGGCCTTCGCACTCGGCCTCCACGGCCGACGATTCAATGCGGCGCGTGGCCAGGGTGCTGGCGCAGGCGGCGTCGGCGTCGATGCTGCGGCCACCTTCAATCCAGTCGGCCGCCAGGGTGGCGCCCACCGAGGCGGCCAGGCGTGCCGTGCCCAGCACCAGGCCGAAGCCGGCGCCCGGGAAGGCAAACTGGGCGTCACCGACGATCCAGCGCTCGCTGCAGGCGGCAAACAGGTCGGCGCCCGCGCCCATGGTGCGCCCGTGGGCCAGCGCCAGCGTGGTGAAGGGGGCAGTATGCACGGCTTGCAGCAGCAGCTCCACGCGGACAAAGCGCGCCAGCAGGCTGTCGTCGGTCTCCGTGTCCAGGTTGGACAGGTCGAAGCCGGTGCAGAAATGGCGGCCGGCGCCCGAGAGCACCAGCAGGCGCAGGTGTTCGTCTTGCGCGGCGGCTTCGATGGCCTCGATCAGCGCGTTCACCAGCGCGCCCGACAGCGGATTGCCCTTGTCCGGCCGGTTCAGCTGCAGGTGCAGCACGCCGCCCTCGCGCCGGCTGATCAGCTCGGCGCCGCTCATGCCGAGGGCGTGGCCCACAGGTTGGGCGCAAGGGCGTTGGAGTAGCCCGAGACGAAGTCCTTGATCGCACCCGTTTCGGGCACGAAGATGTGGCGCGAGACGCGGCCGATGTTGCCGCCATACAGGTGGATGCTGATGGAGACTGCATCGGCCAGGGCATTGCGCACCACGTGGATGTCACCGCGCGTGGGCGAGACGATGTCCAGATCGCCCGGCTGGAGCGTGGCCTCGGCACCGTCCTGCGTCAATCGCCCGTCACCACCGCGCGTGTAGCGCTGGGCACATTCGCTGCCGCGCAGCATGCCGATGATGCCCCACACCGTGTGGTCGTGGATGGGTGTTTTCTGGCCCGGCCCCCAGACGAAGCTGACCAGCGAGAAGCGCTCCAGCGGATCGCCGTACAGCAGGTGCTGCTGGTAGTACTGCGGGTGCGAAGCAGCCATGGCGGCGGGCAGCCAGTCGTCGTGCGTGACCAGGTCCTTCATCAAGGGCGTGGCACCGTCGATCAGGCGGTCCTCGTCACCGCCCTGGGTGTCGGCCAGCCGGGTCATGGCGGCGACGAAGGTAAGCAGGCGGCTCTCGGCGTTCATGCCTGCACCTGCCTGGCCGCCTGCTCGGCTCGAATTTCCGCGGTGTGCTGGCCCAGTTCGGGCGGTGGCCGGCGAATGGGCGATCCCTGGCCGTTCAGGCGCACGGGCGATGCGAAGGTGCGGGTCTGCCGGCCATTGGGCAGCGTCAGCGGCTGCACCCAGCCCATGTGCTCGGTCTGCGGATCGGCCAGGGCGGCAGCGTAGTCGTTGATGCGCGCGTGCGGCACGCCGGCGGCGTTGAAGGCATCGATCCAGTGGGCCACGGGCTGCCGCGTGAACACGGCTTCCAGGATGTCCTTGAGCGCGGCTTGGTTGCGCGCACGGTCCGTGGGCGTCAGAAAACGCGCGTCCTCGGCCAGCTCCGGCATGTTCACGACATCGAGCACGCTGAGCCACAGTTTGTGATTGCCGGCGGCGATGGCGAAGTAGCCGTCCTGCGCGTGAAAGGCCTGGTAGGGCGCGTTGCGCGGGTGGGCCGAGCCCAGTTTGACAGGGCTCTCGCCATTGCCGAAATACTCGCTGGTCTGCAGCGCGGCAATGCCCAGCGTGCAGCCAAACATGGGGATGTCGATGTGCGCGCCACGCCCGCCGGAGCGCACCTGCACCAGCATGGTGGCGATCGAGAACGCCGCATACAGGCCCGACGCAAAGTCCACCAGCGGCACGCCACACTTTACGGGCGCGCCGTCGGGCTCACCGGTCACGCTCATCACGCCCGACGCGGCCTGAATCGTCAGGTCAAATCCGCCTTCGCCCGCGCGCGGCCCCGTTTGTCCATAGGCCGAGATCGAGCAGTACAGCAACTGCGGCTTCTCGGCCGACATGGCGGCCCAGCCCAGGCCCAGTCGATCCATGACGCCGGGGCGGTTGTTCTCGACCACCACATCCGCCTCGAGGATGAGCTGGCGCGCCAGCGCGGCATCGGCCGGGTCTTTCAGGTTGAGCACCGCCGAGCGCTTGTTGCGGTTGAGCGACGCGAAGTTTTCGCTGTAGCCATCGTTCAGCGGCGGCCATTGCCGCAGGCCGTCGCCGGTCGGCGGTTCGATCTTGACCACCTCGGCGCCCATGTCGGCGAGCAGCATGGTGGAAAACGGGCCGGATGCGGTCGAGCAGAATTCGACGACACGCACACCGGCCAGGGGTTGCATGGGTGGGGTTGAATCGGTCATGGGGTGGCGGGCCTGGCAAAGGGCGGGTGATGGAGACGGCGCATGCGCCAGAACAGCCAGCCCGCAATGCTCAGGTTCAGCAGGTTCCAGCCGATGCCGTTCAAAAAGGCTGCGCGGTAGCTGCCGGTCATGTCGAAGATCCAGCCGCTCATCCAGCCGCCCAGCGCCATGCCGAGCATGGTGGCCATGATGACGGCGCCCACGCGCGCGCCGACTTCGCGCGGGGCAAAGTGCTCGCGCACGATGATGGCGTAGGACGGCACGATGCCGCCCTGAAACAGGCCGAACAGCGCCGACACCACGTACAGCGAGGCCATGCCGTCAAACGGCAAGAACATCAGCAGCGCCAGCCCCTGCAGCACCGAGCCCAGCAGCAGCGTGCGGATGCCGCCGATGTGGTCGCAGATCCAGCCCGACACCAGGCGGCTGGCGATACCGCTGGCCAGCATCAGGGACAGCATCTGCGCGCCGCGCGCCGCGCCGTAGCCCAGGTCCGTGCAATACGCGACGATGTGCACCTGCGGCATGGCCATGGCGACGCAGCAGGCCACGCCGGCCACGCACAGCAGCCATTGGGCGTGGGCGGGCGCCAGGCCAAAGGGGCGCGCGCCCGCCACGGCGTGGCCGGTGGCGCCGGGCTCGGCCGGCTGCACCGCGGGCGGACGCTGGCGCATGCGCAGCGACAGCAGCACCATGCCCACGCCGCAGATCAGGCCCAGTGCCAGATAGGTCGGGCGCCAGCCGTGGTGCTCGATGCCCCACTGCGCCAGTGGCGGCCACAGGGCGCCGGCGATGTAGTTGCCGCTGGCGCAGATGGCCACCGCAATGCCGCGCCGCTTGTGCCACCACAGCGTGGTGTCGGCCATCAGCGGTGCGAAGGTGGCAGAGCCGCCCAGAAAGCCCAGCAGCGCATGGGCCAGCCCGAACGACCAGACGTTGCCCGCGGTGGCGGCCCACAGGTAGCCCGCCAGCACGGCGATGGCGCCCATCACCAGCACGCGCGCGATGCCGTGGCGGTCGGCCAGACGGCCGGTGAAGATGCCACCCAAGCCCAGCCCGACCATCATCAACGTGTAGGGCATGGATGCCGCGGCGCGGCTGACGCCGAACTCGGTCTGCACGGCGGGCAGCACCACCGACACCACGTACATGCCGCTGTTGCCCAGCGTGACCAGGCCCAGCGTGGTCAGCAGGCGCCAGGCGGCGGTGGGCGAATCGATGAGGCTCGGGTCGGCGGCGGCGGAAGTCATGCGTAGTGGCAGATGTAGTGATAGGCCTCGGCCACGCGGATGTCGAAGGAGGAATTGGCCGGGATGGCGAAGCGCTCGCCGGGTTTTGAGGACAGCCATTGATCGCTGCCGGCCAGCTTGTATTCGCAGCCGCCCGCCACGCATTCCATCACTTCGGCCGCGCCGGTGTTGAAGGTGAGCTGCGCGGGCAGCACCACGCCGGCGCTTTTCTGGGTGCCATCGGCCAGCGTGAAGCTGTGCGAGACGCACTTGCCGTCGAAGTACACGTTGGCTTTGGGGTTGAGGGTGACGTTGGCGAGAGAGGGGGCGCTCATGGGATCGGGGGCAAGGTGGAGTGGAAACAGCCGATGTTAGCTGCGCGGCGACAATCGGCGCATGCCCTTGCCCCGCACCCGCTTTGTCCTGATCGAAACCAGCCACGCCGGCAACGTGGGTGCGGTGGCGCGCGCCATGAAGGTGATGGGTTTCGACGATCTGGTGCTGGTGCGCCCGCGCTGGCCCGACGTGCTCGGGCGCGCCGAGGCGCGCGAGCGCGCCAGCGGCGCCACCGATGTGCTGGCGCGTGCCCGCTGCGTGGCCACGCTGGACGAGGCGCTGGAGGGCATGACCCACCTGTGCGCCACGGTGATGACCCCGCGCGACTTCGGCCCGCCCACGCGCAGCCCGCGGGCGCATTTCAAATTGCTATTGAATCAAGAGCTTCCTGCGCTTGATGGACAAGCGTCAGAGGCCGATTTTGTTCAAAAATCTGAACTTGCCGTGGCCCTGCTGTTCGGCAGCGAACGCTATGGCATGACCAACGAGGACGTGTACCGCTGCCATGTTGCGCTCAGCATCCCCACCAACCCGACCTACGGCTCGCTCAACATCGCGGCCGCCGTGCAGTTGATTGCATATGACTGGTGCCAGGCGCTGGCGGCGCACGGTGGCGGCTGGGGCGCGCAGGCGCCGGCCGGCGTGCCCGATCACGCGCCGGCCGACGCCGCGCAACTGGGCGCCATGCTGGCACACTGGCAGCAGGCGCTGGTGGCCGTGGGTTTTCTGGACCCGGCCGCGCCCAAAAAGCTCATGCCGCGGCTGCAGCAGCTCTTCAACCGCGCGCAGCCCAGTGTGGAGGAACTCCACATCCTGCGTGGCATCGCCCGCGCCATGCAGGATGCTGTGGTCGGCGGGCGCAACCGCTAGACTGTGCGCCCATCATGTTCGTGCGCATTCGCTCCTACGCCCAGGCCATTCTCGAGCGCGACCCCGCCGCGCGCAGCGTGTGGGACGTCGTGTTTTCCTATCCCGGCTTTCATGCCCTGGTGCTGCACCGCCTGGCGCACGGCCTGTGGGTGCGCGGCTGGCATTGGCTGGCGCGCTGGATCTCGCACTGGGGCCGTTTTCTGACCGGCATCGAAATTCACCCCGGCGCCACCATCGGCGAGCGCGTGTTCATCGACCATGGCATGGGCGTGGTGATCGGCGAGACCGCCGAGATTGGCGACGACTGCACCATCTATCAGGGCGTCACCCTGGGCGGCACCTCGCTGGTCAAGGGCAGCAAGCGCCACCCCACGCTGGGCCGAGGCGTGGTGGTGGGAGCGTCCAGCCAGGTGCTGGGCGGGTTCACGGTGGGTGACGGCGCCAAGATCGGCTCGTCGGCCGTGGTCACCAAGCCCGTGCCGGCGGGCGCCACGGCGGTGGGCAACCCGGCGCGCATCATCCTGGCCGACGGCGCCGCGTTGCGCGAGGCGGCGGCAGCGCGCATGGGCTTTTCAGCCTACGGCGTGACCGAGAACGACGATCCGGTGAGCCAGGCGCTGCGCGGCCTGATCGACGGCACCGCCGGGCACGAGCATCAGATCGCCCAGTTGTGGCAGGCCGTCGAGAAGCTGGCCGGCCGCATCGACCCCGGCTGTGTGCCCGACGACGCCACCAAGGGCGAGCACTTCGCCGCCGACAAGCTCAATCAGCTGGTGGGCAAATAGGGCGCCGCGCTCAGCGCCGGCCCTGGTTCTTGCCCACCTCGTTGCCGATCAGCGCGCCGGCCGCCGCACCGCCGATGGTGCCCACCGGGCCGCCGAACAGCACGTGGCCCACCGCGCCACCAGCCACGGCGCCCACGCCGGTGCCGATCTGCGCATTGGTCGGACGGCTGGCACAGCCGGCGCTGGCCAGGCCGACCACCATGGCGGCGACGAGCGCCAGGCGGCGCGGGTGAGCGAGGATGCGGGTTTTGGATTGAGTCATGGTTTGGTTTTCTCTGTACGTCACCATGCTCGCCGCTCGAAGCGAGTGGCATGTCACCAGGCGCTGCGAATTGCAACCAGAATTGAGCGAGTCTTCGCCCAAAGACGGTGGCGACATGGAGCGCACCGGACAGCCGACGCATCCATTCGTTGCGCAGCATCCCATACGTCTGGTGACGAATCGGCTGTGGACTTTGTGCCACACCGTCGCGGCGGCAGCGGTGGATGTGCCGGTGGCGCGGGGTGCTCTGGTTCGGGGCTGGCCAGAATTTTCCGTCGAATGCTACGCTTAATATAGCTGCTTGCGCTGGCAAGACGGCCGTCAGAACCCGAAAACACCCGATTTCATGGATGCGCCGGGCGGATCGCCCCCTTGGGCCGAAACGCCTTGCAAACGGCCTCGTGCGTTTCCAGGTACGGCCCGCCGATCAGGTCGATGCAGTAGGGCACGGCGGCGAAGATGCCGTGCACGCGCGGCTTGCCGTCGGCGTCCTTCAGGCCCTCCAGCGTCTCGGCAATCGCCTTGGGCTGGCCGGGCAGGTTGATGATCAGGCTGCGCCCGCGAATCACCGCCACCTGGCGGCTCAGGATGGCGGTGGGCACGAAGGCCAGGCTGATCTGGCGCATCTGCTCGCCAAAGCCGGGCATGACCTTGTCGGCCGCGGCCAGCGTGGCTTCGGGCGTGACGTCGCGCGGCGCAGGCCCCGTGCCGCCGGTGGTCAGCACCAGGGCGCAGCCGGCATCGACCAGCTCGATCAGGGTGCGGCTGATGTGCGCCTGCTCGTCGGGGATCAGGCGCGGCTCGAAGCGGATGGGGTTCTTGAGCGCCCGCGTCAACCAGTCCTGCAGGGCGGGCAGCCCTTGGTCCTGATACACGCCGCTGGAAGCGCGGTCGCTGATGGAGACGATGCCGATGGTGACGGGGTCGAAGGACATTTCGGGTTGCAAATTTGCAGTCCTCAGAGGTTGAGAGTTTTTTGGACGTGCCCGAGGAGCGCGTCAAAACGCGACCAATCGAGGCGCAAAGCGCAGACGTAGCTCGGGCTACGCCGAGCATTTGCAACGACGAGTGGGCGTGTTTTGGCGTGATCAGCGGGCATGGGCAAAAGACTCTCAAGCTCTCAGTTGGCGGGCTCGATGTCGATGTCTTGCTGCTCGAGTGCGGCGCGAATCCACTGGAAGAGTTCGCGGTAAGCCTTGGCGTGGCGGGGCGCCTGGCCGGCGGGTTCGGCGGCGGGGGCGTCCTTGCGGGCCTGGCGCACCAGGGCGCGCAGTTGCTGCAAGTCGGTGGTGGGAAATTGCTGGGCCCAGTCGGTCAGCGCGGTGTCGCCGTCCAGCAGACGCTCGCGCCAGCGCTCGGCGGTGTGCAGGAGCAGGGTCTCGGCGGCCGGGCCTTGGCGCTGGGCGTCCAGCGCGGCGCGGATGGCGGCGATCTGCGCCTCGTCCAGCTGGCGCATCAGCTTGCCGACGTATTGCGCCTGGCGCCGGCGCCCCTCGAAGTCCTTGATGCGCGCCAGCTCGGCCAGCGCGTCCAGCAGGCGGGTGGGCAGATCGAGCGGATCGCGCAGGTCGGCGCGCAGCGTGAGCAGTTGCTGGCCCAGCGCCTGCAGCTCGGCGCTTTGCGCCTTTTGCTCGGTCTTGCTGGGGTGCTCGCCGTGCAGCTCGCGCTTGAGCTGCTCGTCCAGCTCGCTGCCCTCGGCAACGAACTGGCCGCGCACGAAGTAGCCTTTGGTGGGTTTTCGGGCCATGGGTGAAGTCGGTGCAATATCGGTCAGTATGATAAGCACCACCATGCAAGACACTTCCAAGCCCCTGGCGGGCTTTTCTTATTCGCGCGGCTATTTCGAGGGTCTGGTTGACACCGCCATCGCCCACGCCAGGAAGCTGGGCGCCACCGACGCAGGGGCCGAGGCCTCGGAAGGCACGGGGCTGTCGGTGGGCGTGCGCAACGGCGCGCTGGAGACGGTGGAGCAAAGCCGCGACAAGTCGCTGGGCGTGACGGTGTACCTGGGCCAGCGGCGTGGCAACGCCAGCACCTCGGATTTCTCGCCGGCGGCCATCGAAAGCACGGTGCAGGCGGCCTATGACATTGCGCGCTTCACCGCCGAGGATTCCGCCGCTGGCCTGCCGGATGTGCAGGACATTGCCACCGAGGCGCGCGATCTGGACCTGTTTCACCCCTGGCCCATCACCAGCGAGCAGGCCGCCGCGCTGGCCCTGCGCTGCGAGGGCGCGGCGCTGGGGCTGGACCGGCGCATCACCAACAGCGAGGGCGCGGGCGTGTCGGCCCAGCAAAGCCATTTTTTCTCGGCCCACACGCACGGCTTTCGCGGCGGCTACGCCAGTTCGCGCCACAGCCTTTCGGTGGCGCCCATTGCCGGCAAGGGCGCCGACATGCAGCGCGACTACTGGTACAGCTCGATGCGCGACGCGCGCGAGCTGGCTGCGCCCGAAGCCGTGGGGCGCTACGCCGCCGAGCGCGCGCTCAGCCGGCTGAACAGCCGGCGCCTGTCCACGCGCCAGTGCCCGGTGCTGTTCGAGTCGCCGCTGGCCGCGGGCCTGCTGGGTCACTTCGTGCAGGCCGTCAGTGGCGGCGCGCTGTACCGGCGCACCACGTTCTTGCTGGACTCGCTGGGCAAACCGGTGTTTCCCGCGCACATCGACATCGCCGAAGACCCCTTCGTGCGCGGCGGCAAGGGCTCATCGCCCTTTGACGACGAGGGCGTGCGCGTGCAGGCGCGCAAGCTGGTCGATGCCGGGCGCGTGCAGGGCTATTTTTTGGGCACCTACTCGGCGCGCAAGCTGGGCATGAAGACCACGGGCAACGCCGGCGGCTCGCACAACCTGACGCTCACGTCGCGCCGCACGCAGGCGGACGACGATCTGGACGCCATGCTGCGCAAGCTGGGTACGGGCCTGTTCGTCACCGAGCTGATGGGCCACGGCGTGAACTACGTCACCGGCGACTATTCACGCGGGGCCAGCGGCTTTTGGGTGGAGAAAGGGCGCATCGCCTACCCGGTGCAGGAGATCACCATCGCCGGCAACCTGCGCGATATGTTCCAGGGCATCGAGGCGGTGGGCGCCGACACCTACAACTACGGCGCCAAGACGATCGGCTCGGTGCTGGTCAACCGGATGACCATCGCCGGCAGCTGACGATCAGGGCTGGTTGTCGGGCCCCCGCCCGCGCGGGCGCTGCGGCGGCTCGCGGCGGGACTCGCGCTCGACGTGGGCGGGCGGACGTTCCTGCTGTGGCCTGGCGCGCTCGGGGCGCGTGAATTCACGTGCCGGTGGCGGCTCGGCTCGCTGCGCGCGTTGCGGCGGCGGCTCGTGAAACTGCGGGCGCGGTGCTGGCGCGCCTTGAAGCTGCGGACGCGGCAGTGGACCTTGAAACTCCGGGCGCTGCGGTGGTGGGCGGTCGTGGGCTTGGGGGCGCGGCGCCCGATTGACCGGCGGTTGCGGCGCTGCATCCCGGGGCGGCGCCGCCCCGTGCGGCGGACGTTCGGGGCCGCGCCCGGCGTCGGGATTGCGCTGCGGACGCGGGGGCGACGGCGGCATCGCCGCCGGCGGCCGGAAATCCGGGCGCGCGCCCGGCGCCATGGGCGGCGGCGGGTTGTGCGGTGCGGCCGGCGGCTGCGGACGTGCGCCAGGCGGCGGGGGCGTGGGGCGTGGGGGCATGGGACGCAGGGGCGCGACGCCGACGGACGGCGGTGGCAGGCCTTGCGGCGGCCGCGTGCCGGGCGGAGCGAATGCCGGGCGCGGCGGCGGCGCGATCGGGCGGGCACCTTGCATCCATCCCGCAGGCAGGTGGCTTGCGTCGCCATAGCGGGGCGGGCGGCCGTGCGCGCCGGGTGCAAAACCCAGCGGTCCTTGCGGGGCCACGCTGATGGCGCCGGGACGGTGCTGGAAGTAGTAGCCGTCACCCGGCCGGCGCGGCGGCGGCGTGCGCCAGTGCCCCCAGTCGTTGACGCGCTCGCGATAGCGCGGACTGACGGCGTAGGGCGGTTGCCAGTTCTCCCAGGGCGCCAGCGGGAACCACGCCGCACCCGGCCCGGTGCCGGCCGTCACGCTCCAGCCCGGCCCCGCGCCGACAAACTGCACCAGCGCCGGCGCATAGACCGGGCGGTGCACGCGCGGCCCCGGCACCCAGGCCCAGCGCGGGCCGATCTGCGTCCAGCGGCCGTAGTGAAAGGGCGCAAAACCCCAGGGCGCGGCATCGATCCAGGTCCAGCCCCAGGGGGCGACCCAGGCCCAGCGGCCATCGCGGTACGGGGCCCAGTCCAGCGCCGTGACCGCGGGATACCAGACGGGGCCGTAGTTGGCGTCCTGCGCCCATTGGCCGTAGCTGTCCAGCGCCTGATAGCCCGGCATGTCCGGTGGCAGGTAGCCGGCCGACACGGACTGCTGCAGCAGGCGCTCGCGCGCGGCCACCCATTGGCCGAACGCGTCGCGCGGCGGCGCGGCCGCGTTGCCCAGCACGCTCAGGTCGCGTGCACCAAACGTGACTTGCTGGCCCGCGTTGATGGTCATGGCCTGGCCGGCAGCGCCGTATACCGTGATCACCCCGGCGCGCACGGTGACGCGCGTGCTGTCGCTGGCGGCGTCCGTGTCCAAGCGAACCTCCGCGGGCTGCGTGGCCACCAGTGCCAGCTGCGGCGTGTCCAGCTCGACCCGCTGGCCGGCGGGCAGATCGCGCACCCGCAACGAGGCGCTGCCCTGGGTCAGGGCCCACTGCGTGTGGATGTCGTCCAGCGCCGTGGCGTCCAGCGCGGCCGGGCCCTGCAGGCGCAGGCTCAACCAGCCGCCGTCCAGCTCCAGGCGAGCGCCGGCGTCCAGTTGCAGGCGGGTGCCGGTGGTGACGGGCCAGTTGAGCGCGGCCGGGGCCCAGACGCCCGCGTCTTCGATGCGCGCCGGGCCTTCGATGGCGCTGAGGTAGACCACCCGCGCCGGCGGATCGGCCTGGGCCCAGGCCAGCGCACCGGCGCCGAGGAGCAGGGTCAGCGCGAGAACGCGCGACAGCAGGAAGGTCAGCTTCATGGCAAGAAAAGCGCGGGTGCAGATTGAGTCCCGCGCCTGCCCATTCAACGTTTCACGGCGGACTTTGGTTTGCCGGCCAAAGGCCCGTGCAGGCAAAGTTGCGCCGCGGTGTGCTACCAGATGCAAACAAGCGCGCCAGCCGGCCCGACCGGCGCGCGCGCCTTGGCGGCTATCGCGCCAGTGCGGCCTTGACCGCGGCGCTGACCAGGCCCATGTCGGCCTTGCCGGCCAGGCGGGTCTTGACGGCGCCCATCACCTTGCCCATGTCGCCGGGGCCGCTGGCGCCCAGCTCGGCGACGATGGCGGCCACGGCAGCGGTGATTTCGCTTTCGGACAGGCGCGCCGGCAAGTAGGCCTGCAGCACGGCGATCTCGGCGGTTTCCTTGTCGGCCAGGTCTTGCCGCGCAGCCTGTGTGAAGGCGGCCACGCTGTCCTTGCGCTGCTTGATGAGCTTGTCGACGATGGCGATCACGGCCTCATCATGAAGCGTCACGCGCTCGTCCACCTCTTTTTGCTTCAGCGCCGCCTGCAGCAGGCGAATGGTGCCCAGGCGTTCGCTGTCGCGTGCGCGCATGGCGGTTTTCATGTCTTCGGTGATCTGGTCTTTCAGGCTCATCACAGGGTCCTTTCAGAAACAACAAAGGCTCGCCAAGCGTCCCGGGCGAGCCTTCAGGGGCGCCAAAAAGCGCCAGCTGCGATCAGTACAGCTTCTTGGGCAGCTGCATGCTGCGCACGCGCTTGTGGTGGCGCTTGACGGCGGCGGCCTTCTTGCGCTTGCGCTCGGCGGTGGGCTTCTCGTAGAACTCGCGGGCGCGCAGGTCGGTCAGCAGGCCCAGTTTCTCGATGGTGCGCTTGAAGCGGCGCAGGGCGACGTCAAACGGCTCGTTTTCTTTTACGCGGATGGTGGTCATTCGAAGACAGTTTTTCCAATGGTGCGGCCAGCGGGTGCAAGGGAAGATCGGGCCCTTGCGCCATGCGCCGCGGTGCGCCCCGCCTGTAACTAGTATTTTGGCCGGCAGGGCATTGCCAGCAAAGCCCAGTATTTTATTCGATTTTCTGCGGCGACGCCAAATCGTCGCTGCGCACGTGCTGGCGCACTGCGAGGGCGTCCGCGCAAGCCGCCGCGCTGGCCCAGGCCCATTGAAAGTTGTAGCCGCCCAGCCAGCCGGTCACGTCCACCACCTCGCCGATGAAATACAGGCCCGGTTGGCGCCGGGCCTCCATGGTTTGCGAGGACAGCTCGCGCGTGTCCACCCCGCCCACGGTGACCTCGGCCTTGCGGTAGCCCTCGGTGCCGCTGGGCGTGATCGACCAGTGCGAGAGGCTCGTGGCCAGATGGGCCAGCGCTTTGTCGGCGGCCTCGTTGATGGGGCGCTGCCAGCTTGTGTCGCGCAGCACCCAGGCGTCGGCCAGGCGGGCGGGCAGCCAGGCGGCGAGCTCGCGGGCGATCAGCCGGCGTGAGCCGGCCTTGGCCGCGCGCAGTTCGGCGGCCAGGTCGATGCCGGGGGCCAGGTCGATCTCGATGGGCGCGCCCGGCTGCCAGTAGCTGGAGATTTGCAGCACCGCCGGGCCCGATAGCCCGCGGTGGGTGAACAGCAGGTCTTCATGAAAGCGCGTGCGCAGGCGCCCCGTGCCGGTGGCGATCTCCACCGGCAGCGCCAGGCCGGCCAGCGCGGCCCACGGGGCCCAGTCGTCGCCGTCGAACGTGAGGCCCACCAGGCCGGGGCGGGTGTCGATGCAATGCAGGCCGAATTGCCGCGCCAGGCGCAGCCCGAAGTCGCTGGCGCCGATCTTGGGCACCGACAGACCGCCGGTGGCGATGACCAGTGCTGGGGCTTCGATGATTCCCCGGTCACTATGAATTACATAGCTGCCTGCGCCTGCTGCATGGGCGCCAGAGGCCGCTTTTTCTTTAAACTCAACCCGGCTGACCGCGCAGGGCTGCCAGCATTCGACCTGCCCGCCCCAGGCACGCGCCGCCTCGCACTCGGCCAGCAGAATGTCGATCAAGTCCTGCGCCGAGCGGTCGCAAAACAGCTGACCCTTGTGCTTTTCGTGAAAGCCGACGCCGTGGCGCGCGAGCAGCCCCATGAAGTCCTGCGGCGTGAAGCGCGCCAGCGCCGAGCGGCAGAAGTGCGGGTTGCGGCTGATGAAGTGGCGCTGGGGCGCATTTGGATCCAGCGCGCGGTTGGTGAAGTTGGCGCGCCCGCCGCCCGAGATGCGCACCTTCTCGGCCACGCGTTCGAAGTGGTCGATCAGCAGCACGCGCAGCCCCTGCTTTCCGGCGCGGGCTGCGCAAAACAGGCCCGCCGCGCCGGCGCCGATGATGATGACGTCAGGTAGCTGCATGCAGTTTAAACGGCAAAACCATGCGCCGATGATCGCATGCGGCCGTCCATGAAAAACGGCCGCCGGGGTAAGCCGGCAGCCGTTGTCGTTGCGCTGCGTGTTTCCGGCGGCGCTCGAAATCAGAAGAATCCAAAGGCCGCGGAGCAGGCCAAGCCAGCGAACGCCGTGGCCGGGGTCTCCCCGGCCACTGGCGTTGTCCCCCCTCCAAGCGAAGCGCCAGAGAGGGGGCTGAGGTCTGCGGCTCCAGACCTGCCTGCGCAGGTCTGGACAGACCGAAGGGCCGCCGCCTCTGGCGGCGAGCACCGAGCCGCGTCAGCGGCGCAGGGGGGAGATCAATACACGTCGTGCTGCGTGTTGAAGACGTTGAACTTGCCGGTCGGCGTGACCAGCTTGGCGTCCTTGATCGTCGTCTTGCAGGTGCGGGTCTTGTCATCGACCACCACGATGGCGGATTCCTTGTCCTTGGCGCTCCACACCGAGAACCAGACCTCGTCGCCCTTCTGGTTGTACTCGGGCTGCACCACGCGCTTGGCGCCGTCATCCTTCAGGCCCGCGCAGGCCGCGATGTCGATGATCTGCGGCGGCTTGGACAGGTCCTTGATGTCGAACACGGCCACGCTCTGGCTGATCTTGGCGTCGGGGTTGAGCGTGGTGTCCACCCACAGGTTGGTCGACTTGGGATGCGTCTTGATGAACAGCGATCCGCCACCCTGGCCCTTGAGCGACTGCACCACCTTCCACGCATTGGCCTTGTGGCCCTTGGGGTCGGTGCCGATGATGGCGATGCTCTCGTCACCCAGGCCCGAGGTCGCCCACACCGGGCCGAACTTGGGATGGATGAAGTTGGCGCCACGGCCCGGGTGCGGGATCTTGCCCACCGGGATCACGGCGGCCATCTTGCTTTCCTTGGTGTCCACCACGGCGATCTTGTCGGACGAGTTGGCGGCCGTCAGGAAGTAGCGGCGCGTGCTGTCGAAACCCCCGTCGTGCAGGAACTTGGCGGCGTCGAGCTGCTTGAGCTTGAGGTTGGTCAGGTCGGTGTAGTCCACCATCCAGATCTTGCCGGTTTCCTTGGCGTTGACCAGGAACTCGGGCTTTTGGTGGCTGGCCACGATGGCGGCCACGCGCGGCTCGGGGTGGTACTCGTTGTCCACCGTCATGCCGCGGGTGGCGACGATCTTCTTGGGCTTGAGCGTGTCGCCGTCCATCAGCACGAACTGGGGCGGCCAGTAGGTGCCGGCAATGGCGATCTTGTCTTCCCAGCCCTTGAACTTGGACGTCTCCACCGAGCGTGCTTCCAGGCCGACCTTCATTTCAGCCACGTTGTCGGGCTTTTCCATCCACAGGTCGATCAGGTTCAGGCGCGCGTCGCGGCCGATCACGTACAGGTAGCGCCCCGATGCCGACATGCGCGAGATGTGCACCGCGTAGCCGGTCTTGATGATGTTGATGATCTGCTTGGTGTCGCCGTCGATCAACGCAACCTCGCCCGCGTCACGCAGCGTGACCGAGAATAGGTTGTTGAGGTTGTAGTTGTTCATCTTCTTCGTCGGGCGCTTGTCGACGGGGATGTACTCCTTGCGCGACTTTTCCATGTCCTCCAGCGAGAACTCGGGCGGTGTGGGAGGGTCGTGCTGGATGTAGCGGGCCATCAGGTCGACCGTCTTCTCGTCGAACTCGCCCGAGGTCAGCCAGTTGGGCATGCCGGCGGGCGAGCCATAGCCGATGAAGACCTTGAGGTACTCCGTGCCCTTCTCGACGGTGATGTCGGGCGTCAGCGGCTTGCCGGTGGCGCCCTTGCGCAGCACGCCGTGGCAGCCGGCGCAGCGCTCGAAGTAGATCTGGCGCGCGCGGTCGAACTCCTCCTGCGTCATGGGCGGCGCCTTGGGGTTGCTCGTCTGGTGCATGGCCGAGCCCGCCGCATAGGGCGCGCTGCCGTACCGTGCTTCCGGACTCGTTGTGGAGGTCGTGGGCCCACCCGGCTTGGCCGGTTCTCCGCCGGTTTGTTGGGCCATGGCGCCGAGAGCCAGGGAGGAAAGTGCCAGGGCCACGAGGCTCGCCAGCTTGCGGGTTCTCATGAATCAACTCCTTCGGTCGCCGCCGCCCATGGTTTGAACCCTTTGAAAGGTTGCCCGCCGCGGGCTGCGGCGATGGGTTGCGGCGGGCTTTTTCTGCATTATTCCGACGCGATGCGTGCGTGAACTTGATGTAAAGCAAGCTGTCATCCGATAGGTGTTTGTACCGAGGTGTTCGACTGAATAATCGGCTATCCGAACGGCTGATTTGACCTTCGGCAATCTGTTTTTCTCGTTTTTCATGCCAGCGAATCCCGCCTCTGCCCAACGCCGCCCGGCTCCCCTGGCGCCCGCCACCCTTGCCGTTTGCGTCGCGCTGGCTTGCGCGTCCATGGGGCCCGCGCAGGCCCAGAGCGCCGGCGTGCCCGGCGCCACCGCGGCGCTGCCCGAAGTGACCGTCAGCGGACCGCGCGCGCTGCCCGATCACGAAGCGCTGGAGACGCTGCCCATGTCCTCCGACGTGATCGACACCACCCGGGTCGGCGTCGAACCGGGCCGCACGCTCGGCGAGGCCCTGCAGGACCTGCCCAACGTGTCGGTGCGCGACGCGCCGGCGCGGCTGGCCGTGGGGGCGGCGTCCTCGTCGTTTGCGCGCGACGGCAACACCGGCATCAACATCCGCGGGCTGGGCGGCAACCGCGTGCTGATGACGGTGGACGGCGTGCGGCTGCCGCGCAGCTACGTGTCGCGCTCGGCCATTTTCGACCGTGAATACCTCTCGCTCGAATTGTTCAAGCGCATCGAGGTGATCCGCGGCCCGGCCTCGGCGGTGTATGGCTCGGACGGCATGGCCGGCGTGGTCAATTTCGTCAGCTACGACCCGCTGGATTTTTTGCTGGACGCGCAAGGCAAGCCCACCCGCACGGTCGGCGGGCGCGTGGCCGCCGGCTGGAGCGAGGACGACCACGGCTATTCGCTGGCCGGCACCGTGGCCGGCCGCGCCAGCGACAGCTTGCAGTGGCTGCTCAGCGCCAATCGCCGCACGGCACACGCCATGCAGACCATGGGCAGCAACGACGCTCCCAATGCCAACCGCACGCAAGCCAACCCCGAGCGTGATGGCGACACCGCCGTGCTGGCCAAGGTGGTGGTGCAACCCAACGCCGCGCAGCGCCATGTGTTGTCGCTGGAGCACACCGACCGCGCAGCCAACACCGATCTGCTGTCCAGCCGGGCGGCCCGGCCGTCGCGGGCCAGCGATGTGGTCAATGAAAGCAGCGACTACAGCGCGCAGCGCGACCGCTTCAGCTGGGACGCGCGCTACGAGCTGGGCACGGCCTGGGCCGACCAGGTGCGCACCATCGTGGGCGTGCAGCGCACCGCATCGCGCCGGGTGGGCGAAAGCGATTTGTTTGACGGCACGCACCGGGTGCGCGACAACTTCTACGGCGAGCGCGCCTGGCAGGCCGGGGTGCGCGCCGACAAACTGCTGCGTGTGGGCGACTGGGCGCACCGCCTGACCTACGGCGCCGACTACGTGCGCAACAACATCCGCAACCTGTACGACGGCGTGGCGCCGCTGGCCCCCGAGCAGTTTCCGCTCAAGCGCTTTCCGGACACGCGCGAATCCTCCAGCGCGCTGTACCTGCAAGACGAGTCGGTGCTGGGCGACTGGACGCTCACGCCCGGCCTGCGGCTGGACCACTTTGCCATCGACGTGACCAGCCAGGACGGCTACTACCCGCCGTCCAAGGTGCCGGGCAAGTCGCTGTCGGGCACCGCCGCCTCGCCCAAGCTGGGTGTGATGTACCGCGCCACGCCGGCCTGGAGCGTGTACGGCCAGTTCGCGGCGGGCTTTCGGCCGCCCGAGGCGGGCCAGCTCAACGATCACTTCGAGGCCATCGCGCCGCCCAACACGCGCGTCATCATCCAGCCCAACCCCAATCTCAAGCCCGAGAAAAGCCGCGGCATCGAACTGGGGGTGCGCGGGCGCACCGGCAAGCTGAGCCTGGACGTGGCCGCCTTCACCAACCGCTATTCCAACCTGATCGTGGACGCCGAATTCGTGCGCGAAGTGGGCAACGAGCGGCTGTTCCAGGCTGTCAACATCCCGCGCGCGCGCATCCACGGCTTCGAGGTCAAGGGCCGCTACGACTGGGGCCGGGTGGCCGGCGGGCGCCTGGCCAGCACCTTTGCCTTCGGCATGGCGCACGGCACCAACCGCGACAGCGGCAAGCCCATCAACTCGATCGACCCGGCGCTGCTGATGGTGGGCGCGCGCTACGACACCGCCGACTGGAGCTGGTATGCCGACGTACGCCACCACGCGGCCAAGAAGACCAGCGACATCGACGGCGACGCGATCATGAGCACGCGCAACGGCACCCAATTTGCCACGCCCGCGGCCACCACGCTGGACATCGGCGTGCAGTGGCGCCCGGCCAGGAACGTGCGGGTGAACCTGGGCGTGCGCAACCTGACCAACCAGAAGTACTGGCTGTGGCCGGCGGTCTATGGCGTGGCGTCCAGCTCGCCCGTGCTCGACGCCTACACCCAGCCGGGGCGCAGCGCGCATGTGTCGGTGGTGATGGATTTCTGAGTGCGTGGGCGCCCTGTCACGGGACGTTGCACGCGGGCGCCGGAAAGCGCTGGCATCGCCGCGCCGCTTCTGGCACGATGGTGGCTGCGCCGATTTTCATGGAGATGACCGCCGTGCCCACCATCGCCCACGTCCTCAAGTCCAAGAAGCAGGCCCCGCTGGCCTCACTGCCGCCCACCGCCACGGTGCTGGAGGCGCTCAAGCTCCTGGCCGAGCGCGAGATCGGCGCCGTGCTGATCATGCAGGGTGAGGCGCTGCTGGGCATCTTCACCGAGCGCGACTACGCGCGCAAGATCGCGCTCAAGGGCTTGCATTCGTCCGAGGCGCTGTTGGCCGACGTGATGACCGCGCGCCTGTACACCGTCGGCCCGCGCCAGACCGTGCAGGAGTGCATGGGCATCATGACCAAGGCGCGCATCCGGCACCTGCCCGTGGTCGAGGCCGGCGAGGTGATCGGCCTGGTGTCCATCGGCGACCTGGTCAACGCCACGCTGGAGGAGCAGCGCTTTCACATCGCCCAGCTCGAAAGCTATATCGCGGGCAATCTGGGCTGATCCGGACGGGCCGTCGCCGGTCGCCCTGGACGTCACTGGGCGTCCGGCGTCCCGCCCAAAGCCGCGAACCGATTCGGTGCGCGGATAATCCTGCGCATGTCTTTGCTGGTGTTGGGGTTTGAATCGTCCTGCGACGAAACCGGCGTTGCGCTGGTGCAGGCGGACGCGAATGGCGCGGTGCCGCGGCTGTTGGGCGACGCGCTGCATTCGCAGGTGGCCATGCATGCCGAATACGGCGGCGTGGTGCCCGAGCTGGCCAGCCGCGACCACATCCGCCGCGTGCTGCCGCTGGCGCGCCAGGCGCTGGCGCAGGCCGGCAAGGGCCTGGCCGACGTCGATCTGGTGGCCTTCACACGCGGCCCGGGCCTGGCGGGCGCGCTGCTGGTGGGCGCGGGTGTGGCCTGCGCTTTGGGCGCGGCCCTGGGGCGGCCGGTGCTGGGCGTGCACCACCTGGAGGGGCATTTGCTCTCGCCCTTCCTGAGCGCCGATCCGCCCGAGTTTCCCTTCGTGGCGCTGCTGGTCAGCGGCGGGCATACGCAGTTGATGCGCGTGGACGGGGTGGGGCGCTATCACATCCTGGGCGAAACGATTGACGACGCTGCCGGCGAGGCCTTCGACAAGTCGGCCAAGCTGCTGGGCCTGGGCTACCCCGGTGGGCCGGCGCTGGCGCGCCTGGCCGACTTTGGCGACGCCACGGCCTATGCGCTGCCGCGCCCGCTGCTCCACAGCGGTGATCTCAATTTTTCGTTTGCGGGCCTGAAGACGGCCGTGCTCACGCAGGCGCGCAAGATCGAGGGCCTGCCCTGCGAACAGCCGCGCGCCGACCTGGCGGCCAGCACGCAGGCGGCCATCGTGGAGGTGCTGGTCAAGAAGTCGCTCAAGGCGCTGGACGCCACGGGCCTGGCGCGCCTGGTGGTGGCCGGCGGCGTGGGCGCCAACCAGCAGCTGCGCGCCGACCTGGGCCGCGCCTGCGCCCGGCGCGGCGCGCGGGTGCACTATCCGGAGCTGCATCTGTGCACCGACAACGGCGCCATGATTGCGCTGGCCGCGGCCCTGCGCGTGCAGGCCGGCGTGTCGCAGCCGGCGCGCGACTACGCCTTCGACGTGCGCCCGCGCTGGCCGCTGGATCAAGTCGCTTGATGGCGCGCGCTACGATAGCGGCCTTTTGCCGGTCTTGCTGTTCCATGACCCTGTCGTTTCGCCCCGTGCATGCGGGCCTTGCCTGGTTCCTGCCGCTGGTCCTGTCGGCCTGCACCACCCTCAATTCGCCGCCGATGCCGCTGGTGGGCTACCAGCCCGAGACGTTTGACGCCTCGACCCATGCGCGCCACTACGCCGCACCGTTCGATCGCACCTGCGAGGCGGCGCGCCGCGCGCTGCTGAGCCAGGGCTATGTGGTGACGGCCGCCACCGCGCAGGAAGTGACCGCGCGCAAATATTTCCAGCCCGACGCGCAGCACCACGTGCAGATGGAGTTTCGCGTGGTGTGCGCACCCGAAGGGCAGGGCAAGCTCGCCAGCGTGGCCTTTGCCAGCGCGCTGAAGGAGCAATACCTGGTGCGCAAGGCCAAGGAATCGGCCTCGCTGGGTGTGGGTGGCCTGGGCTCGCTGTCGCTGCCGGTGGAAGGCGGCATGGATTCGATGGTCAAGGTGGCCAGCGAAACCGTCGCCAGCGCGCAGGTGTACGAGCGCCTGTTCAGCCTCATGCGCGAATACCTGGACAGCATGAGCCTGCTGTCGCCGGCGCCGGCCTCGTCTGGCGCGGGCGCCACGTCCGGGCGGCCGGTCGGCGCGGCGCCCGATTTCGTTTCTTGAGGATTTCCATGACACAAACCATTTCGCGGCGCGCCGTGCTGGGCGTCGCATTGGCAGGTCTGGGCGGCGCCGGCGCACCTGTGCGGGCCCAGTCCGGCCCCATCCGTCTGGCGCTGATCGAGTCGCTCAGCGGCAGCTTTGCCAACACCGGCGAGGCCGTGGCGCGCAATCTGGTGTGGGCCATCGAGCGCGTGAACGCGCGCGGCGGCGTGAAGACGGCCACGGGCCCGCGCCCGCTGGTGCTGGAACGCTTCGACAACAAGGGCCAGACGGAGGAGTCGCTGGCCATGTTGCGCGCGGCCATCGACAAGGGCTGCCGCATCGTCCTGCAGGGCAACTCGTCGGCCGTGGCGGCCGTGCTGATCGACGCCATCAACAAGCACAACGAGCGCGAGCCCGAGCGGCGCGTGGTGTTCCTCAACTACTCGGCGGTCGATCCCATCCTGACCAACGAGCTGTGCAGCTTCTGGCACTTTCGCTTCGACGCCCACGCCGACATGCGCATGGCCGCGCTGATGGGCGTGATCCGCGAAGACCGGGCGCTGAAAGGCATTTACCTGATCGGCCAGGACTACAGCTTTGGCCAGGCCGTGCTGCGCGAGGCCCGGCGCCAGTTGGGCCAGCAGCGCCCGGACGTGGCCATCGTCGGCGACGAGCTGCACGCCGTGGGCCGTGTGAAGGACTTTCTGCCCTATGCCGCCAAGATCAAGGCCAGCGGTGCGCAGGCCGTGCTGACGGGCAACTGGGGCAACGACTTGACCCTGCTGGTGAAGGCGGCGCGCGAGGTGGGCTTCGACGGGCGCTTCTACACCTTCTATGGCAACGCACTGGGTGCGCCGGCGGCCATTGGCGATGCCGGCGTGGGCAAGGTGGTGGCCGTGGCCGACTGGCTGCCCAACGTGGACACGCCCGAGAGCGCGGCGTTTTACAAGGCGTTTCGCCAGCGCTACCCGGACCCGCAGAGCGACTACGTGCACCTGCGCATGCAGCTGATGATCGCGGCGCTGGCCCAGGCCATCGAGCGCGCCGGCCGCACCGAGGCCGCGGCCCTGGCGCGCGCGCTGGAGCGCGCCGACGTCACCCTGGCCGGCCGGCGCGGCCGCATGCGCGCGGAGGACCACCAGTTCCAGCAGCCCCTGGTGGTGGGCGTGATGGAGCGCCAAGGCGCGCCCGGCGTGCCCTTCGACGTCGAGGGCTCGGGCTACGGCTTCAAGGTCGTGCGCGAGATCAGCGCCGAGCAGGCGGCGATGCCGAGCACCTGCAAGATGGTCAGGGCGTAGGCAAGGCCCAACAGCCGGACGCAGAGGACGCAAAGGATTCGCAAAGGACGCAGAAAATACCAATTCAAAATTATTGAATTGATAGCGCCTCGGTATTGTCACGCAAGGGTAAAACCGAATTGGGCTAAATTTCTTCTTCTTTTGCGTCCTTTGCGTAATCTTTGCGCCCTCTGCGTCCGGTTGTTCGTCTTTGCTCAACCCGTCGCCTGCCCCTCGATCAGCAGTTGCAGGCGCCGCTGGCCCTGCCATTCATTGATTTCCAGCCGAAACGCCAGCCGCGCGCGTGCCGGCAGCGGCTCGGCGTGGCCGAACCACATGCCGTCCACCGGCTCGCCCTGGTGGCGCAGCTTGAGCGCCAGGTGTTTTTCGCCCACCAGGCGCTGGCTCAGTACCACCAGCTCCTCGCTGAACACGGGCGCGGCAAAGCCCTGGCCCCATACGGCTTGCTGCAGCGCGTCGGCCACGTCCAGGCGGCGGTACTCGGCCGGCAGCGCGCCGTCGGTGGGCAGGCGCTGGGTCAGGGTGGCGGCGTCCAGCCATTCGGCGGCCACCTGCTGCAGGGCCTGCTCGAAGGTCTCAAACTGGTCCTCGGCGATGGTGCAGCCCGCCGCCATCGCGTGGCCGCCAAAGCGCAGCAGCACGCCGGGGTGGCGCTTGGCGATCAGGTCCAGCGCGTCGCGCAGGTGAAAGCCGGCAATCGAGCGGCCCGAGCCCTTGAGCTCGTGTTCCTTGCCCGGCGCGCCGCTGGCGGCAAAGACGAAGGTCGGGCGGTGCCAGCGGTCCTTCAGGCGCGCGGCCACGATGCCGACCACGCCTTCGTGAAAGTCCGGGTCGTAGACTGCCAGGGCGGGCGGCGGACTTTCGCTTGGGTCCAGCAGCCCCCCGGCGATCTGCATGGCCTGCTCGCGCATGCCGCCCTCGATCTCGCGGCGCTCGCGGTTGATGGCGTCGAGCTGGCGAGCCAGTTCGCCCGCGCGTGCGGCGTCGTCGGTGGTGAGCAGCTCGATGCCCAGCGTCATGTCGGCCAGGCGGCCGGCGGCGTTGATGCGCGGGCCCAGGGCAAAGCCGAAGTCGAAGGTGCCGGCCTTGCGCGCGTCGCGCCCGGCTGCCGTGATGAGGGCCTGCACGCCCGCCGGCATCTGCCCGGCGCGGATGCGTTGCAGGCCCTGCGCCACCAGGCGGCGGTTGTTGGCGTCCAGCGGCACCACGTCGGCCACCGTGCCCAGGGCGACCAGGGGCAACAAGGTGTCGAGCTTCGGTTGGGTGGCGTTGTCGAACACGCCGCGCGTGCGCAGCTCGGCGCGCAGGCCCAGCAGCACATAGAACATCACGCCCACGCCGGCCAGCGCCTTGCTCTCGAACGTGCACTCGGGCTGGTTGGGGTTGACGATGACGTCGGCGCCTGGAAGCTCGGCACCCGGCAAATGGTGGTCGGTCACCAGCACCTTCAGGCCCAGTTCGCGCGCGCGCGCCACGCCCTCGACGCTGGCGATGCCGTTGTCCACCGTGATGAGTACCTTGGCGCCGGTGGCGGCCACGCGCTCGGCGATCGGCGGCGTGAGGCCATAGCCGTCGACCACGCGGTTGGGCACCAGGTAGCCCACGTTTTGGGCACCCAGCGCGCGCAGGCCCCGCAGGCCCACGGCGCAGGCGGTGGCGCCGTCGCAGTCGTAGTCGGCCACGATGCACAGGCGCTCGTCGGCAGCGATGGCGTCGGCCAGCAGCGTGGCGGCCTCGGCTGCGCCCTTCAGGCCTGCAGGCGGCAGCAGGCGGGCCAGTGTGGGATCGAGCTCGTCAGCACTGCACACGCCGCGGGCGGCGTACAGGCGCGCCAGCAGCGGGTGCACGCCGGCTTGCTCCAGTGCCCAGGCGCTGCGGGGAGGGATGTCGCGTACTTCAAATTTCATAGCTGGGTGCGCAGATCGGACAAGCGCAGAGGCCGTATTTTGCTTGCAAGACGCTGGGTCAGGCCGTGCACGCTGACCAGCGTGATGGCGCGGCGCGCGCCGCACAGCGTCAGCTGCCCCGGGGCGCCGGCTTGTTGCGCCGCCAGCAACGGCGCCAGCGCCTCGCGGTCGATCGCCTGCCAGGCGCGCTGGTACGCGTCGGTGCTGGCGGGGGGCGCTTGCAGGCGGGTGTCGGTGCGCACGGCGCGGTTGGGTGGTGTGGCGGTGTCGAGCGTGCCGGCCCCTTCGATCCACACGGCGTTGACGGGGTAGCGTCGCGCGGCTTCGCGGGCGTCGTTGACGGGCTGCGTGTACAGCAGCATCTGCAGCTCGCTTTGCAGGCGGCGCAGGTGCGCGCCTTGCGCGGCGTCGCTGGCCTGTGTCAGCGCGTCGGGCGTGAGCGGGCGCTGCAGCGCGCGCGCCATCGAGGCGCAGGCCAGGCCGCGCAGCCGCTCGCCCTGGGCCAGCCAGCGGTCGGGTGCGGCATAGCGCAGGACCAATCCGTCCTCGGCCAGCAGCGGCTGCAGCGCGGCCAGCAATGCGCGCGATTCCGCCTCGGTCAGCGCCAGCTCGTGCGGATCAAGCAGGCTGACCTGGTCCATGCCCACCTGCCAGTGGCAGGGCCGAAACCAGGCGCAGGGCGTGCCCACGGTGCCGGTCTCGAAGGCGGCCCAGGGGATATGGCCGGGCGCGCCGGGCAGGCCGTGGGCGCGCGCCAGCGCCAGCTCGAACGGCGTGGCCGGGCTGTCCTCATCCGCTTCGATCGTGTGCTGCAGCCGCATGCGCCCCAGCAGCGCTTGCAGCTGGGGCAGCGCGGGCCAGGGCGGCGGCGGAGCGTCGGGGGGCAGGGCTGCGTCGGCGATCAGCAGGTGCAGCGGCTCGACAGGGGCAGGCATCGGGCGATTGTCCGTGATGCCACAATGCCGGGCTGCCTCGCGCCACGCAACCAAGCCCTCGCCTGATGTCCCTGTCTGATCGTCTGTCCTTTGAAACCCTGCTGGGCTGGCGCTACACCCGCGCCGGGCGCGCGGCGCGGCGCAATGGCTTCATCTCCTTCATCTCGGGCGCGTCCATGCTGGGCATCGCGCTGGGCGTGGCGGCGCTGATCGTGGTGCTGAGCGTGATGAACGGCTTTCGCAAGGACGTCACCGACCGCATGCTCAGCATCATCTCCGACGTGGAGGTGTTCTCGCCCGATGACGGCGCGCTGCTGGACCCGGCGCGCACGCTGGCCGAGGTGCGGCAAAACCCGCAGGTGGTCGGCGCCGCGCCCTATGTGGGCGGCCAGGGCCTGCTGGCGCGCGGCGAGGCCATGCAGGGCGTGATGGTGCGCGGCATCGACCCGCAACTGGAGCCGCAGGTGACCGGGGTGGCCGCGCAGCTCAAGGACACGCTGCTGCCCCAGCTCAAGCCCGGCAGTTTCGGCATCCTGCTGGGCAACGACCTGGCGCGCAAGCTGGGCGTGATGACCGGCGACACGGTCACGCTGATTGCGCCCAGCGGGCAGGTCACCCCCGCCGGCGTGGTGCCGCGCCTCAAGCAGATGACGGTGCTGGGCACCTTCAGCAGCGGGCACTATGAATACGACTCGGCCCTGGCCATGCTCAACATCGAGGACGCCGAGCGCATCTTTCGGCTGGAGGGGCCCACCGGCATCCGCCTGAAGCTGCGCGACAAGGACCAGGCGCGGGCGGTGGCCGACCAGCTGGCGCAGACGCTCAGCGGCAACCTGCTGATCCTGGACTGGACGCGCCAGAACCGCAGCTGGTTCGCCGCCGTGCAGCTCGAAAAACGCATGATGTTCATCATCCTCACGCTGATCGTGGCGGTGGCCGCCTTCAACCTGGTCAGCACCCTGGTGATGACGGTGCAGGACAAGCGCGCCGACATCGCCATCCTGCGCACGCTGGGGGCCAGCCCGGCCAGCATCATGAAAATCTTCGTCGTGCAGGGCGCGCTGGTGGGCGTGATCGGCACGCTGGCGGGCCTGGCGCTGGGCTTGTTGATCGCCTTCAACATCGACGTGATCGTGCCGTTCCTGGAGCGGCTGTTTCACGCCAGCTTTCTGCCCAAGGACATCTATCTGATCAGCAAGATGCCCAGCGACCCGCAGTCGGGCGACATCGTGCCGATTGCGGTGATCTCGCTGCTGCTGTCTTTTGTGGCGACGATTTACCCCAGCTGGCGCGCCAGTCGCGTCAACCCTGCTGAGGCGCTCCGCTATGAATAGTGGGCCCCCAC
>Ga0208825_1000472_pt1 | contig 39128 bp, 36 predicted proteins | sample AD_UKC113_MetaG_FD_184450 | JGI IMG/M metagenome (GOLD analysis project Ga0208825, IMG submission 184450) | Active sludge microbial communities of municipal wastewater-treating anaerobic digesters from Hong Kong - AD_UKC113_MetaG (SPAdes)... | ecosystem: Engineered > Bioreactor > Anaerobic >... | reverse complement strand
ATAGAAAAGTTAAAAGAGACAGAAAAGGCAGAAGTTCCATTCGAAGAACTTGATCTTGGCATAATACCTGGGTTAGAAGAAGAAAAGGTAGAAGAAGAAAAAGCCCCAGAAACTTTAGTTGAAAGTCATGTGAAGGAAAAAAAAGAAAAAACAGAGGCAAAGGTCACTGCAAAAGAGAAAAAGGCAAGAAAAAAGGAAAAAATAGAAGAAGAAAAAGAAGAAAAAAAAGTAGAAGAGGAGTATGAAGGTTTACAAGGTCTGGAAGAGCTTGAACCGATAATTTCAGAGCAGCCGTTGACTGAAAAAGAAGAGATAGAGGTAAGTCCGTTTGAAGGGTTAGAAAAGAGTGTCGAAGGTGCAGAAGAAAATTTTGAAGATTTAACATCATTTGAGCAAATGCAACCAGAAGAAGAAAAAAGTTTCGAGGAAACGGAACAAGGTGAACTTCCAGAAGAGTTTATAGATTTGTCTTTAGCTGCAGAAGGAATTCCTTCGGAAAAAGAGGAAGAGTTCAAACCAGTTGTTGATTATAGTGGTTTAGACATTTCAGAAGAAGATATCCATATTATAATCAATACTTTAAAAAATTATCCAGCATGGCTTGCAAACGAGATCAAAAATCTTATACTCAATGATTCCTTATCAACAGCAGAACTCTCTGCTTTAATAGATATGCTTTCCAATAATGTTCATTGGAAAGCTGTAATGGAGTATTTAAAAGATTCATTAAATATAGATTTAACTTATCACTTAACACCAGAAGAAAAAGTATATATCCCGAGTGCAACAGAAAAGGCATTGCCGTATATAAAGTGGGGTTCTATAATTTTAGTATTTTCTATTGTCTTTTTAGTTGTGCTTTTTCAGTTTTTTATTATTCCAAATCAGGCTCTACATTATTATCAATCAGCTTACAATATCCTGGAAAAACAGAACAATCTTGAAGAAGCAATGTCGAATTTTAACAGAGCATCAGAGATGCGTAAATTTGAAAAGTGGTATCTAAAATTTGGGAGATTACTTCTTGAGCGGAATTTTTTTGAAAATGCTCTGCAGATAGCTAAAAGAGGTCAAATGAACTGGCCTGACAATTTTTCTTTTTATGAATTAATGTCAGATGTTTATTTTAAACAGGGGGGAGAAAAAAATATTGCAGAATCCTTTCGAATATTAGAAGATCTGCTTGGAGATAAAAAATTTGCCAGGGATCCACTCGTTTATGAGGCTATTGGCCAGCGGTATGAAAGTCTTGGACAATACCAGGAAGCCATAAAAATTTATTCAGAAGGTTTAAGATTTTTTCAACCTGACTTTCAATATTTCATGAAAATGCTTCAGGACTTTATTATTCTTCGCAACGAAGAAGCGGCAAAAGATGTCTTCGAGAAAGTCAGAAAAAGATTTAAGAAGAGTGTTGATGAAAGTGTTTTTACTTCCTATGCAAACTTTTTGCTTGAAATAAATAAACCTTTTGAGTCTAAAGATGTCATAGATGCTGTTTTAAAATATAATTCACGCTATGCTCCAATCTATCTTCCCTATGCGCATTATTTTGAAAAGATGAATCAACCAGAAGTTGCTTTAAAAGGTCTTCTTATAGCAGAAGACATTATCAATCATGGGTTATATAAAGATGATAAAACAAATGTTTTTGATGATATACTCAATGAGATAGGTGAACTTTATTACGCAAAACAGGATGATACCTTAGCTTATATTTACTTTGAGAAAGCAGTTGAGCAGAATCCTTCAAATGGAAGAGCATATTTTAATATTGGCCAGTTGAATTTTTTTTATTATAACAACTATAAACTTGCATTGGATTCATTTTTAAAGGCTCAAAGTTTAGGTTTTTCTAACGATTATCAGGATTACATGATTGGCTGGATCAATTACCAGTTTAAAAATTATGAACAGGCTCTTTTCTCTTTCATAAAACTTGAAGTATCACATCTCAACAATATAGACCTGAAACTAGCTATAGGTAACTCTCATATAAAAGCTGGAAAGCCGGAGCTTGCCATTGGTTACCTCAGCAACTTTGTTTCATATTGGGATCAGGTCGAACAAACTCTTAGAGGTCGTGAGCCAAACAATCCCAAACGAAGAGAGGCTTTAACAAAACTTGCAGTAGGGTATAACAATCTTGGTGTAGCTTATGCAATGCTTGCGAAGGAGAAAAGAAACAGCAGCTATGAATCCGAGGCTTTGCGACTTTTTATACGTTCCCAGGAAGTCTACAACTTTTTATTTCCAGGAAGAGTCTCAAACGCTGAAAGCTATATAAACTCTATGTATATATTGCATCCAGATGTAAAACGAGAACTTCTTCTTATGGATAGTGATAAATATTTTCCAAAGAAAATATTTGATTGACCATAATCCCGTTTTTTATGAACTTGTTTTGTAATGCTGTTTTTTAGCATTTTTTATTTCTATCTTTTGACATTGTATCTTCATACTTTTCGGTCTTCATTCTATCTATCTTTTATTTATTTTATCTTCTCCGGGCAATTTCGCCCTGGAAGTAATATCCTTAATGCAAGGATTAAAAATAAGTTTAAAAGCTAATTTTTGTTTTCAACTGATGGTAAGTAGTTTATTTTATGATGTTTGTATTTAAAAAGATCTGATTTAATGAGAAAAAATAGTAACTAATCCTAAAAATTGAAAATTTTGATAAAAATTACTTGTCAAACTAAAATTCATTTATAAAATTGCTTTAGTTAAGAGAATTATTTCAGGATAGCAAATTCCAGAGAGATTATTATTTTTCTTAAAAGAGGGTTAGCTATCAAAGGTTTTTTTGCAAAAAAATAATAGTATGACAGAAATATAGTGAACAAACAACTAAATATACAGCAAAAATTTTGGTAAAGTAAAGCTGTTATTAAGATAAAATGTTATTATGATAAAAATGGACTAATTGATAAAATAATCTATTCAAAGTTATTTCGTAGTGCCTTGAAATGCATCATAAACTAATGAAGAGCTAAAAATTACCTTATAGATAATATTTATGAATTAAGTTCTTTGCAATAATGTAGAGTAACAAAATAACCTTTTAGATAAAAGTTGTAAAATAAATATTTTAAGATAAAAAAGGCAACAAAACTTGATATTGGAGAAAAAATGAACAGAAAAACTGAACGAATGATGTGGCTTACAATTATTATTATATTGTTTGTGGTAATATTTTATCTTTCCATGGCTCCTGGTAATGCTACATCTACAGTATCATCAAATAGTTTGCTAAAACAACTGCAAACTGTAATAGAAGAAAATTATTATATAGAACCTCCCACTGGTGATGAACTTTATGTAGGAGCTGCTAAAGGGATGGTTAACTCTCTGGGGGATCCTTTTTCTGCTTACGCTACAAAAAAAGAACTTGAAGATAGAAGAAACTCTCTGTCTCATTCTTTTGGTGGGATTGGTGCATATATAGGTATAGAAGGGAATACACCAACTATTATAAGATTAATACCTGATTCCCCGGCAAAAAAAAGTGGCATATTACCCGGGGATATGATACTTGAAGTCGATGGTAAAACTACAGAAGGTCTGGATCTCGATACAGTTACCTCTATGATAAAAGGGGAACCTGGAACTGTAGTAAATATTAAAGTAAAAAGATACAATTCAAAGGAACCTTTTATTATATCCATAAAAAGAGAGATAATAAGAGTTCAGGTTGTAAAATCAGGGAAATTAACCGATAAAATCTATTATATTAAGATTTCAGACTTTGGAGATGATACTGCTTCAAATGTTAAAAATATTTTAACGGATGGAGCAATTGGTTATAAATCTCTTGTTATAGATCTTAGAGGAAATCCAGGTGGTTATCTTGATGAAGCGATAAATCTTTTGCAATATTTTTTTACCGATAAAATGCTTGTTTATACGAAAGGAAGGAATAAGCAGTTTAATGAAACATACTACGCAAAAAATAACCAGTTTGTATCAGATAATGTAAAAATTGTTGTTCTTGTCGATGAAAATTCCGCTTCAGCAGCAGAGATTTTCACAGCAGTAATGAAGGACTATAAAAGAGCAACGATAGTTGGTCAGAAAACTTTTGGAAAAGGAGTTGTTCAACAAATTTTTCCATTCAAAGATGGTTCTGCGCTATTTTTAACCATATCCCAATATTTTTCTCCAAATGGATATGTTATCCAGGGTGAAGGGATAGAGCCAGATATAAATGTAAAGCCTTACCAGTACTCAGATGATGAACTTGCTACTATAGCGATACTCCAGAAAAAGGGAGTTTTATATCAGTTTATTCAGCAGTATGGTGCGAATAATACAGATATTCTCTTCAATAAGATGAAAGATTATATGAAAACTCAAAAACTTCAGCTATCCGATCAATCATTGAAGTATCTTATCTATCAGTTGTCTGAATATTATGGAGAGGAAGTGTTGTTCAACCTTGAGTTTGACTATATGCTTCAAAAGGCAATTGATGTTCTTAATGAATAAAATATTTTATATAGAAATATAATTTTTTCGACAAATTTACCTTTTTCGCTCTTTGCTCTGGTGTGATAATATTAAGTTTAAGATCTATTTATTTAAATAAAAAAAACTCATAAACCAGAAGAATCAATTTTATTGACAGTATAAAAAGCATTGAAGAAACTAATTGATCTTGATATTGACATAATATTGAGAATAGTTTAGCTTTTTTACAGTTTATGAATCCTGACAGGAGTAAAAATAAAAGCAAGACAAGAAAATAATTAGTTATTTATTAAACTATAAAAAAACTAAGTGGGTTAACTATGGAAAAAATAATAGTAAAAACAGGCAAAAGATTGGAATGTATCAATATTACATCAAGAATTGTTCAACTTTGTCAGGGTAAAATTGAGGATGGCATTATTGTTGTTTTTGTTCCACATACTACTGCTGGAATTTTTATAAATGAAAATACAGATCCAGATGTTGTAACCGATTTTGAAAATACTCTTTCTCAACTTGTAAAACCTGACTTTTCTTATCTTCATTCGGAAGGAAACTCGGATTCACATATCAAATCAAGCATTATCGGCTCTTCTGTTTCTATAATAGTTGAAAATGGTAGAATTCAGCTTGGAAGATGGCAGGGGATATTTTTTGCTGAGTTTGATGGTCCACGAACCCGTGAGATCTGGTGCAAGTTTATCCCATGTAAGTGAATTTTATCAGATATTCGACTTGCTTTATTTTTAAGGTTGCTTTATATCAAAACAAAGCCACTATACCAGAATAATAAAGAAGGAGCATAATTTTGTTGAATTTGACTGATCTATTTAAAAAATATAAAAAAATATTTCCTTTTAAATTGCCTTTAACAAAAAGAATCAAGGTCAGCGTTATTATCCCATCCTTAAATGAAGAAGCAACTATAGGCAAAGTTATTGAAATTGTTAAAAAATCAAAATTTGTAGATGAAATTATTGTGATAGATGATGGTTCAGTTGATAATACGAAAGAAGAAGCCATAAAGCATGGTGCAAAGGTTATTACAAGCGCAATTCGAGGAAAAGGCTACTCTATGAAGGAAGGGATGCTTATTGCCAGAAATAATATTGTAGTCTACCTTGATGCCGATATTTCGGATTATCAGCAGGATATTGTTACAAAACTTGTTTCACCAATCTTATATGAAGATTATGATTTTGTAAAATCTTGTTTTGACAGGAATGCAGGAAGAGTTACTGAACTTGTTGCTAAACCACTCCTATCTCTTTTATTTCCTGAGTTAAGCATTTTTGCTCAACCGCTTTCAGGTATGATAGCAGCAAAAAAAGAACTTTTATCTAAAGTTCAGTTTGAAAATGATTATGGAGTTGATATCGGTTTACTTCTTGATGTTTACAATCTTAAGGCAAGGATAAAAGAGGTAAATATAGGTTATATTGAGAATAAATCAAAACCCTGGCAAGAACTTGGGAAAATGTCTAGAGAAGTTGCTAAAGCCATATTGAAACGTGCTGAAGTAAAAAAAATCTTAAATTTTGATGATCTTCAAAGTATCAATATTATTCAGGATGAGATGATAGATTCAGTTCAAGAAAAGATAATGAATCTTAAAAAGATACTGGTTTTTAATTTTAACGATACGATAGTTCCCATCGATATTTTATTCGAGATTTTAAAGAAATTTGATCTTGAGAAAAAGCTTAATGAAATTAGAGAGAACAACGATGATTATGCCTTAAAGATTAAACTTATTGCAAGGTTATTTGAGGGGATTGAAACAGAGAAAGTGAAACAAATTTTAGAAACCATAGAGATAGATAAAGATTTTGCAAATTTAATAGCTGAATTGAAAAAAAGAGGTTATTTGTCAGTAGTTGTTAGCAATAATTTTGATTTTATTATAAAAAGAATAATTGAAAAAGTTGGTATTGATTATCTATTATCAAATAAACTAGAGATTAATTCAGGTAAATTTACTGGAGAAGTTCAGATTCCTTCCTATTTTCTTAAAAACGATAAAAGTATCTGTAATCATAGCTTCTGTAAATCAAATGCATTACTGTACCTATCTTCAAAATATGAAATTCCTATCTCAAATATCATCTATGTTGGTGATAATATATCAGATCTATGTTGTATAAAAATAAGCGGGGTTGGCATTGCCTATAGAGCAAAAGTCGATATAATAGAAAAATATGCTGATGCAATAATAGATAAAAATATTAAAGATCTATTAAAATATGCAAGATAAACAGTTTTTAAAATTAATCTGTTTTAGCTTCAATTTATGCAGGGGGATCTGTTTGAGTTATGATTATTTTAATAAATATCAAACACCTATAGAAATATATATTTTAAAGTGGATATTAAAATTTTTATTCTTTCAAAAAGAGGATAATGCTAATTTCAACTTGACAATATATAATCAAATTTGGTAAATTATTAAAATAATTACTTAAAAAAGGATCTATATGTATGATACAATAATCGTTGGTGGAGGTCCTGCAGGACTTACAGCAAGCATTTATGCAAAAAGATATGGGCTTAATACTTTACTTATAGAAAAAATCGCTCCTGGTGGTCAGATGAATTTGACCACAACTATAGAGAATTATCCCGGCTTTGATGAACCTATATCCGGTTATGCACTTGCTAATAAGATGCTAAATCAGGTTCTTAGTGTTGGTGTTGAGGTAAAATATTCTGAAGTTCTGGATATAGATTTTAAGGATAATAAAAAAAAGATTTTCTGTGATGATGGAGAATATGAGACTCAAACTATAATACTTGCCATGGGATCCAGTCCTAAAAGGCTGGGTATAGAAGGAAGGTTTATTGGTAAAGGCGTATCTTATTGTGGAACTTGTGATGCACCTCTTTTTAAAGGGAAAACAGTAGCAGCGGTTGGAGGTGGTGATACAGCTCTTGAAGAATCTATTATTCTTGCCAATCATGCAAGCAAGGTTCACCTTATACATAGAAGAGATAAGTTTCGAGGTCAAAAGGTTTTACAGGATCATGTGCTTAGTAATCCAAAAATTCAAATCCACTTTAATAGAGTTCCAGTAAAAATAGATGGAGAAAACTTTGTACAATCGATAGAGTTAAAATCTACTATTGATAATAAAACCGAAAAATTGGATATAGATGGTGTATTTATCTTTATAGGTAATAAGCCAAATACTGATTTCTTGAAAGGGAAAATTGAAATGAATGATGATGGTTTTATATTAGTTGATAAAAATATGCAAACAAACATTGATGGAGTTTTTGCAGCCGGGGATATCCTTGATAAACATGTGAAACAGATTGTACTGGCCTGTTCAGATGGTGTCCTTGCTGCTTTTTCAGCTATGTCTTATTGTAAACTCACTTAAATAATTTGGAACTGAATGAATTTGAAATAAATTAATATATTAATTATTAAAATAATTCAATTATATCAAGAATTTAATAAACTTAATATTTTAATTATTTCAATATTTTGCATTGAACCAGGTGGTTAAATTTCCTTTTTGATATTTGATAATAACATATCCATTAATGGAAGTAATAGAAAATTGTAGAAATGATAAAAAATTTTAGGCTAAGTTTGTTAGTTTTATTGCTCTACGCTTTTTTATGTGAGTAATTATTTTTATCTTAAAGATTATGGGCAAAAAAGAAAAAGTTTATGCCATTATTGGAATAATTGCCTTATCTCTATGGTAATAAAGAATTAGTCCCTCTATTTAATTACTTTTGAAGTTAATATTTTTAAGTTTATTCCCGTATTTGCAACTGTATTGATAAAAATACTATTTCCGTACTTTAGATGATAATAATGTCAAGTTTGTTTCCTGACTTTCAACTTTAGACTGTTGTATCCATATTTAGTTGTGAAGAGCTTAAATATTTTATAGCATTTTCTATCCTTTTTAAGCTCTCTTCTTTTCCAAGAATAGATAAAGTTTCGAAAAGACCAGGTGAATATTTACTTCCGCAGACAGCTACTCTTATAGGCATAAAGCAATCTTTCACCTTAATTCCGGTTTTATCTATGTATATTTTAAGAGAATCTTCAAGGCTTTTGATATTAAAATCGGTTTCTTTAAGTATTGGTAATATTGACTTGAGTATTTCTATTGCTCTATTTAAGTCTCTTCCCTTATCGGTAAAATCATCGGGGTTGTAGATTTCTGGTTGATGAAAGAAAAATTTACAATAGGATTCTATATCTTTAAGTTTGAAAATTCTTTCTCTTATCTCCGGTAAAATCTTTAAAATATAGTCTTTCTCCAGGGTTGAAGGAGGATTGGAAACATAACCAGCTTTTATAAAGTAAGGTAAAGCTTTTTGATATAGATCGTCCAGGGGAAGCTGTCTTAAATAGTATCCATTATACCAGTCAAGTTTTTCATACGAAAAAACAGCTGAAGCTTTCGAAATCTTGGAGATATCAAAAAATTGAATAAGTTCATCCATGGAGAAAATCTGCTTCTGATCATCATAAGACCATCCAAGAAGAGCCAGGTAATTTACAACAGCTTCTGGTAGATATCCCATCTCTATAAAATCGATAACTGAAGCAGCCCCATCTCTTTTAGAAAGTTTTTTTCCGTCTTTTCCAAGAACCACTGGGAAGTGAACAAAGGCAGGTATCTCATAACCGAGAGCCTGAAAGAGTAAAATATGCACAGGCATCGATGAGATCCATTCTTCACCTCTTGTAACATGAGTTATCTGCATATCATGATCATCAACTACATGAGCCATATGGTAAGTTGGGAAACTATCTGACTTTATAAGCACAATATCTTCTAAAGTATTATTATCAAATCTAATTTCTCCTCTTATAAGATCATGACATATAGTTTCACCCTCTAAAGGAACTTTTAGCCGAATGACATAAGGATCACCATGTGCAAGATGTTCATCTATCTCTTCTTGAGTGAGATTACGACACTTTCTATCATAGCCAGATGGAAGTTTATTTTGTTCTCTAAGTTTTCTCACTCTATCAAGTCTTGCCTCTGTGCAAAAACATCTGTAAGCCTTTCCTTCATTTAAGAGTTTTTCAGCAGCTTTACTATATAGGTCAAGTCTATCTGATTGAAAAATAGGTTCATCATCCCATTTTAATCCAGCCCAAAGTAGAGCTTTTTTTATGCTATCTACAGCACCTTCAACATACCTGGATCTATCTGTATCTTCGATCCTGAGAAAGAACTTGCCATTGTTTTTTTTTGCCCACAAATAAGAAAAAAGAGCTGAGCGGAGTCCTCCTATATGAAGATGCCCAGTCGGAGAAGGTGCAAAACGGGTACGAACAAGCATTTTTTGCCTCCATAAAATATGTGAATAAGATAATCTTTCTAATCCAGTAATGTGCCAAATTGAATACTCTAAATCTTTTAGATAAAAAATGAATTTATATGTAAAATATTATTTGAAAGATTTTAAAATGATAGGTGAACTTAGATTTGAATCAAAGGATTGAGAATCCTGGCAATATCATCTATTGATTCACATTTAATAATCTTTTCGCGTTGTGATGGATTATGAAGTATTTCTGCAAACTTGGCTATAACTTTTAAATACTTAAGATTATCAGAAGTATGTGCACATATACAGATAAAAAGCGAAACTGGTTTTTTATCTATAGACTGAAAATCTATCTCATTTTTTGTTGTACCAAAGACTATATAAAACTTATTGAACTTATCAGAAAAGCAGTGTGGAATAGCTATACCTTCGCCAATACCTGTAGTGAGCTGCTCTTCTCTATTTGATAAAAGCTCATATATGTATTCTTCAGAAACATTTGATAAGCCTGACATCTTTTTACTTAAAAATCTTAAAAGTTCAGACTTACTCTCAACATCAACTTTTAAAAAAACATTAGCTTCATTGAAAGTAGCATTCATGAACAAGCTCCTTTTACAAACAAAGTATAAATCATCTTTTTAAAAATAAAAGCAAAAAATAGCTTGAAAAAGCAATTTTAATTAAATTTTATGTAACTGTCTAAAGTCGAAAGTCGAAAATCAGAGAATTAACTTAACAAACTATATGTTTGGCTATCACATGTCATATTATATTATAGGTCGAAAGTCAAAAGTCAGAGAATTAACTTAACAATGATGCATTTTAAAGTCTAAGGTACAGGAAAAGTTTCTTATTAATACAATCGAAAGTCTCCAAAAAGTACTTTTATCAATAAAATCACAGGGCATCAAATCTCTTATAAAATCATAGTTGCAGTGGCTAAAATTCCTCAGTCACAAGATTAATGCCACCTGTATTTTGCAAGAAAACTTTATACACTTCTCCTTTATGAGCGCTATGGTGTAATGCTGAACCAATTATACTTCTTACCCCTTTGCTTTTTGCAAAAACTGGATCATTTATTGCTTTTTTGATAAAATTATAAGCAGCATCTATATCCTTATCATTTAAACCATAAATATACTTATTATCAGCTGTGAGATAGTTTTTAAGTTCAGATTCATCGATAAGTTCAAATCCGTCAGCATAAGCTATAATATCGGAAAATAAAACCGCTGGTATGGCAAGATTATTGGCTCCTTGTTCTATAAATAGATAATCAAAGTTCAAAATAGTAAAATCGATATAAAATTCTTTACCAGGTAATCTAAAACTCAAACTTTTAAAAAGTTCTCCGCTTAAGGTGTATAGAGAAACTTTCACTTCGAAATCACTTTCAGTTAAATCCGTGATAATAATAGAAGCTAAAACTCGCTGAACGGATAGGTTTTTGACAAATGTTTTCAGCATGCGAACTTCATTTATATTATTAATAGTTTCTGTTACAGTAAGGTAAGTCTTATAAATATTGATAGAAATAAAATATACAACTGCAATTGCAGCGAGAAGAAGCAAGGCTATAACAATATTTTTGCCGATATAAAGAGTTTTAACAATCTTTTTTTCAGGATGGAATTTGACAATATACGAAAAATAAACATAAAAACTTATAAATATAACAGCTAAAGCGAGAATTGGTAAAAGAGATTGCACTTTATTGCTGAACAATTTCTATTCCTCCTTTTTCTGTGTGACAGATAAAGCTATAAACAGAATTTGGATCTATTCTGTCTATATCGTTAAGAAGGTGGACAGCATTCCCATGATACTGAGTGGAAAAAAAGTCAATATTGCCGGATTTTATGGCTTTCCATACTTGAAGAATAAAATTCATAAAATTATCATCCATATTATCAGATGAGTATATACCAGGGAAAAGAATACCATCAAAGTTTTTTTCATAGCTTTCATATATTTTTTTCCCCATGGAGGGAGGTACTATATCAGAATATACAAGATAGGGAAAGAAAAGATTTTTTCCTTCTATTTTAACTATATAAAAGTCTACAAATAAGCGGTTGCCAGTTATAGAGTCATTGTATGCTGCTATATTATTATTTTGTTGATCGTAAAATTTGAGCTGAAAATTTATTTGTCCATCACTGGAACTTAATTTCATTTTTACCGGAGTAAACTCCTCTGTAAGTAATGCAAGTGCTTTTTCAATATTAACCCTGGATTGAATGACGAAATTATATGTGAGTTTCAAGATAAAGCCTGCAACGATCAATAGCAGTAAAATAGCTATTAGCCAGATATATTTTTTCATCAATTTTCTCTTTTTAAATAATTTTTGTTTTAAATAAAATAAATATTACTAACTGTTAAATTAATATAAAAAAATAAAATTTCAACATTCATTGGATTAAACAGAATTTATCTGACTTATTTGATTTTTCTCACTTAAAAAATGTCCCAGGGATGTTATTCTTTTACAAAAAGTTTCAGAAAAAGGAATTTCATAAAATAGAAATAAATTGACTTTTATATTATAATTTATTTAGTGAATAAATTTATGAATAAATAAAAGCAATTAAAGAAAAGTCAAAAAAGATGAATCTATATTTTAGGAGGATTGATGGATATAAGCGAGATCCTTAAAACTGCAATAAGAGGTGAACTGGAAGGAAGAGAATTGTATAAAACCATGGCTGAAAAGACAGATGATTCAAGGGCAAAGGAGATCTTTTCAAAGATGTCCGATGAAGAAAATTCTCATCTTGAAATATTACAGCAGATATTAAAGCATATTGCAAAGGGAGAAGATTATACTATACCACAAATACCAAAGAAAGTTACCTTTGAAGCAGGAGAAAGTCCTATTTTTTCAAAAGATTTTAAAAAAAGGATAAAGGATAAACATTTCGAGATGTCAGCTCTTTCTATGGCTTTAAAACTTGAGTATGATTCATTTACATTTTATTCACAGTGTGAAAAAGATACAGATGATAAAGCCTTAAAATCATTTTTCAAATATCTTTCTGCCTGGGAAAAAGAACACTATGACAATATAAATAAGCAGATGAAATTTCTTGAAGATGATTATTTTGTTGCAAATCAGTTTACACCATTTTAATTTGTATTTTTCAGCACTTTACATATGCAGGAAAATTAACGAAAAGGTTGATACTTATATTTCGAATGTAAAGGAAAGTATTATGTTAAATAATTGAAAATTGAGTTGGAGATAAAATGAAGGTATTTGTGATTGATACAAATGTATTGTTACATAATCCACGTTCTATTTTCTCTTTTGCCGATGAAACAGTTGTGATCCCCTTAAAGGTGATAGAGGAGCTTGATAGATTTAAAAGAGATCAAAGCGAAATAGGAAGAAATGCTAGACAGACAGCAAGGATTCTTGATGAATTGAGAGTAAAAGGTCCACTTACTGAAGGAGTAAAATTTAAAGAAGGTGGGAAACTTATTGTTGCAGCTGGTAAAACTGCACCTATACCAAAAGAATTTTCCAGAGAATACGCAGATGATTTGATAATAGCAACTGCACTGTATTTTAAAAATAAAGAAAATGATGTGTTTTTTGTATCAAAAGATATAAATGCCAGAATAAAAGCACAGGCAGTTGGACTCAAAGCCATAGACTACGAAAAACAAAAGGTTACATATCAAAGTATCTATCAGGGATACAGGCAAATTCAGGTTTCAGCGGAGCAGATAGATACATTTTATAAGGCTCATACATTTGAACCAGAAATCAAGATGCTTCCAAATGAATTTTTAATCCTTCAAGATAGTAAAAACGATAAGCATTCAGCTTTGGGAAGATTTTATGATAAAGAAAATACTGTGAAACTTATCAATTCAAAGGAGATGTATGCTTTTGGTATTAAACCATTAAATAAAGAACAAACATTTTCCTTTTCTCTTCTTTTAGATGATAATATTAAACTTGTAAATCTTATAGGTAAAGCTGGAACTGGTAAAACACTGATAGCAATAGCTTGTGGCCTTCATAAGGTAGTTAAGGAAAAAAGTTTTAAAAAACTTCTTGTCGCAAGACCAGTTATACCTATGGGAAAAGATATTGGGTATCTTCCAGGTTCAAAAGATGAAAAACTTTCGAGCTGGATGCAACCTATCTTTGATAATATTGATTTTATAAGTTCAACTTACGAAGGTGAAGAATCCGATACCTTTGTGAAAAGGCTTACTGAGAGTAATATGATCCAGGTAGAAGCTTTAACATATATAAGGGGACGATCTATCCCAAATCAATATATTATTATAGATGAGGCTCAAAATTTAACCCCTCTTGAAGTTAAAACTATAGTATCGAGAGCAGGGGAAGGCACAAAGATAGTTTTGACTGGAGATCCACAACAGATAGATTCTCCATATCTGGATGAAAACTCAAATGGCCTTTCTTATATTGTGGATAAAATGAAAGGACAAAGTATAGTGGGTTCTGTTTTACTTTCAAAATCAGAAAGATCAGAGCTCGCTTCTCTCGCAGCAGAATTGCTTTAGGGAGATAATATGGTGTCAAGGGTCTATATTTTTAAAGGTTTAGTTCAAAATGTAGGTTTTAGGTCCTTTATAAGGCATGTCGCAGTTGAAAACTCTATTACAGGTTGGGTTCAAAATAACCCGGATGGAACAGTATCTGCTCTTTTTGAAGGTGAAAAATCATCTATAGAAAGTGCTATTGATAAAATATTGTTAGGAAATGGTATAATAAAGGTCTCAGATTACATTATTAGCGACGAAAAATATTTACAACAGAGAAATTTCAAATCTTTTTTTATTAAATTTTAAATACAATTTACCCGATTCATTTAGATATGAAGATGAAAAATTTTTCTTTATTTTTCGTGTCCATAATAATTTTATTTGTTTTTATCTCTTCCTATTCTTTTTCATTTCAAGTTAAAAGTGTATCGAACCTTCAGATCTTGAAAAATGGTAATCATTCTACTTTACAATTTTATCAACCAGTTTTGCAGAGAGAAAAAGCACCGCAACTTCTTTTAAAGGTCGAACTTGAAGATTCAGAATATATAGTTCAGCCCAAAGATACACTTTACAGTATTGCTAAAAAGTTCAATACAACAGTTGAAAATTTGCAAAAAATAAATAATTTAGGCACATCAACGGTTTTAAAAGTTGGAAAAAAACTGAAGATATCATCTGATGAACTCTTGGTATATTCACCTGTTGACAAATATGAACTAAAGTTCAAAACAGATAAGATACTTATGCTTATATCAAATAGCATAGTTGTTTTTTCACCATTAAATAATGGGAAAGTAACATTTACTGGTAATATATCTGGTTTTGGTCTATCTGTTATTATTCAATCTACCCAGTTTTCAATAATAATATCTGGTTTTAATAATATTATGGTCCAGAATGATCAGACTCTAAATTTGAATTCCTGTGTGGGGATAATCTCAAATGATGGAATGCTTAATATGAGTATTTTCAAAAATCAACAGATGCTTTCACTAAAGGAATTTTTAGTTAAATCAAAATAATTCTTCTCATAAAATTGAATATACCTGATTATTTAAATTTATAGATATAAGAAAAACAATTTTATATCTTTTCAATTAATTTCAGCTTAAAATTGTAGCTTCTATAATATTTATTTTTGATCAGTAAAGATTTTTTTTTGAAGGTTATTAAAATAAAATAACCTTAAAAAAAATAAAAAAAAGTATTTTAGCTTTTTTTAAGTATTATATATAATGAAAAGTGTGTTTATATCAAATTTAAAAAAATGTAATCCTTTTATAAATTTCATTGAATCTTTTTCTGAATTAATTTTTTTATTTTTTAGATTTTAATGATGTGATATATTTTATTAAAGTATCATTATGTTAAAATCTGTTTACTTTTTCTAAATTATTCATTTTTTATCCTGAAACTATATTTATGGAATATTGGCCTAGGAGGGTTTCATGAATCAAGAAGGATCATTTTTTTTCGATGAGGATATTTTAAATAGTTTAGATATTGAAAATGAAGAAGAGAAAAGGGTAGTTCAGGACGATTCAATACTTAATGATGTATTTACACTATATTTCAAAGAAGTAAATCATTATGAACTTTTAACTTCTGATGAAGAAGTGATCCTGTTTAAAAAACTACGTGATAAAGAAAAGCAGGTTGAGCTTCTTATCTCTGAATGTAAAAATAAACAAAGCAATAAAACGAAGAAAGAGATAAAAAATGCTATTGCGAATATTGAAACAGAGATAGAAATAATAAAAAACAAACTTGTTGTATCAAACCTTCGTCTTGTGGTTTCTATTGCAAAGAGGTTTCAAAATAAATATATATCCCTTATAGATCTTATAAATGAGGGCAATATTGGTCTTTTAGAAGCTATAGAAAAGTTTGATTACAGAAAAGGAAATAAGTTTTCAACTTATGCTCTTTATTGGATAAAGCAGGCTATAACAAAAGCCTTATCTGATAAAGCCAGGATAATACGTATTCCAAATTATCTTAATAATCTTTTGAATAAGATAAATGAATATATTGAGAATTACCAGAAAACTTATGGTCATTCTCCAAGTATCAAATTGCTCTCAAAAGAGTTTGGGATACCTGAAAAGAAAATGTGTCAGATTTTGGACCTTAATAAGGATATTAACTTCCTTGAAGAACCAATACAAATGGACTCAAATGCTGTAATAGGAGATTATATTGCATCTGATAGTTTAGAGAATGAAATCCTTGATGAATATCAGAGAGATTGGATTAAACAGGCTCTTTCAAGTGCTTTTGTAAAACTAACACCAAGAGAAAAACTTGTTCTTGAGTTAAGATATGGATTAAAAGGTAACAAATCTTATACTCTTGAGGAAACTGGCAAATTGCTTTCGTTAACGAGGGAAAGAATAAGACAGATTCAAAATAACGGTCTTAATAAGATAAGACAATTTCTTGAGATAGAATTGAGACAGTAAATTAACCGCTCCGCAGCACATGGTTTGCATAAAAATTTGTATAATAATCATTTTTTATATTTTTGATTTCTGGCTTTTGACTTTTGAGGGCAAGAGAGTTTTTATTTTGATTAACTCATTGTCTAAAAAAGCCAATAGTTTCAAATTTTATCTGTAAAATTAAAAATTTCTTCAAAAATAAAACTCAAAAAAATATATTTAAAAAAAATGAAAAATAATAAAAATAACGTTTCTCTATATATTTTATCAGTTGTTCTAATCTTGATTTTCTTTTTATATTGTGGTTGTATTAGTCTATCAGATTCTTATAAAAATCCAGAAAAGGCCGAAAATGAAAATGACAGAGAAGAATCCAAAGACAATACAAATAAAGAACTTAAGGTTATTAAACTGCCTGATTATGTCGAGAGAATAACCGATGTACTACAAGTTTTTGATGATCTAGTAAGTGTAAAAGATCAGGAGTCTTATGAAGTATCTCCCGAAATTGAAAAGATATATCCATCAGTTACAATTGTTGCATCGTTTGCAAATGAAACACCATCATGGCTTTCAGACAAACTTTTCTGGAAGAATGATGAAAAAGAGATTTCATTAAATTTCGTTTTTATTAGAGAAAATATTTCATTATCTGCTGCGAAAAGATTACTTGAAGTTGATTCCAGGAATAAAATAATTCTTCTTATAAAAAATTTGATATATGAAGAATTTTCAAATCGGTTAGGAAATCCTGAGAATGATAATTCTTATTTTTTAAGTTATGTTCAAAAAAGTCTGGATCTTTTCCCTTTAAACGAAGTAAGTTATGAAAAGGAGTTCTACTGGCAATATGTTAAAAAGGAAACCAGCAGCAAAGATGCCGTGTACTATTATAGATATTACATTTTATGCAAGGTTAGCTATAAAGATTATATAAAAATAGTATTAAAGTTTTTAGATTCTTTAAAAAAAGATGACCTATACATAGTTCAGTATGGTACTTTTATAAATAGTATGATAGATGAGCTTTTAATAGAAGTAAATAAAAAGTGATTTTGCTTTTTATTGTGAGGCTCTAAAAAATGCTTGACAATTTTATATTTAATAATAGAAATGTTTTGTCAAAACGAAAAATAATCAAAAATACTTACATTATCGAAAATTTTTCAGAGGCAAAACATTCAAAAGTTCTTTTAAAATAAGAATCATAAAATTTTTATAAATTTTAAAATATATTTTTATGTGTTATCATTTTTTTGATCTTATGAAAAACATTAATATCAAAAATTCTGAAATTATTTAAAAGTTTTTCTTCTTATAAAGAACAATTTAATGTGTTTTAAGGTTCAACCATAGGTCATACAGGACTTCACTTTGAAGTTTCGTTATTGTATACTGCATTATCAAAAATAGAAATGCAATATTATAAAATTATATCTCAACTTTGAGAAGTTTTATTGTTCTACAGCTTATTTTATGGCTTTTTTGTTTAAAGATTTTTTTAGCTTGTTAGGCTATCTATGGAATTTAATAATCTTTAAGAAGTTAAAATATCTTTTATATGCTTCGAATTCTGGCTAAAAATTTCTTCTTATTATTACTTTTTAATGATTTTTTTTTACTATAAAAATATTTTATATGTGTAAATAGAAATTATTGTGAAGTTTTAAAAAAATTCAGAAAAAGTTGCTTAATATTCATAGATCAGAAAATCAAAGAAAAAAGCATAATAGGTGAAATTCAAAATTTACCAATTAAAAAAAAGAGATTAACGAAAATTTAATTTTTAAATATTTATTACTTAATTATTAGGAGTTGTTGATGGAAAATTCCAGAGAAAATGATGCTGAAAAAAGTATTCAAAATGCAGAAAATATTTCTGAATCAAATTTTAAAAATAATAGAAAAATAGTTATCAAAACTTCAAAAAAAAGAAGAACTGAACCTTCTTCTGGATCTTTAAATCAGAGTGAGCCAAATCACTATATGGATGAAAATGGTAATTATACATTTGACGATGAGATAGGAAGTTTTGAAAGAGCTGATAATACTTCAGGAAGGGAAGAAGAAGTTCAGCTTTTCGAACAGGATGAAAAACCTGTAAATCACATAAATAATAACGATGAAAATGAAAAATCTGAACATTTCAGGCTTGTAAATCAAAGAATTTTTCTCAATGAGCTTCTTGAAAAATCTGTTCCAGATCTTATTAATTTTGCAAAACAGATGGGCATCAGAAACCTTCAATATTCAAAAAAAGAAGAACTTATAGAAAAGATATTAAGGGCTCAATCTGAAGCAAAAGGATCAATCTATGCTGAAGGAGTCTTTGATTCTGTTAAAGAATATGGTTATCTACGCTTTGCATCATACTCTTATGTTACATCAGACATAGATGTCTATGTTGCACCAACTTATATTAAAGGTTTTGGACTTAAAACTGGTGATACAATTATTGGAACTATCAGACCACCAAATAAAAATAATAGCTCAGAAAGATACTTTGCCCTTGAAAATATTGAAAAGATTAATTTTAGTGAACCAAATACAAAGAGATCAAGGGTTGCATTTGAAAACCTGATACCAATATATCCTGATAAGAAGATTAAACTTGAACACGACCCCGAGAAATATTCCACAAGGATACTTGACCTTTTTGCGCCTATTGGTACTGGTCAAAGAGCACTTATTGTTGCTCCACCAAAAGCTGGTAAAACCCTTATGCTTCAAGAGATAGCTAACGGGATAAATAAGAATCATCCAGATTTTCATGTCATAATTTTACTTATTGATGAAAGACCAGAAGAAGTTACGGATATGAAAGAAAATGTACCATCAGCAGAGGTCATCGCTTCAACATTTGACGAAAAACCTGAAAGGCATATACATGTTGCCGAAGTAATAATCGAGAAAGCTAAAAGGCTTGTAGAAGAAGGTAGACATGTTGTCATACTTCTTGACTCTATTACAAGGCTTGCAAGAGCTTATAACCTTACTGTAAATGCTTCAGGAAAGGTACTTTCTGGTGGCGTTGATGCAAGTGCTTTACATTTGCCAAAGAAGTTTTTTGGCGCTGCTCGAAACATTCGAAACGGAGGCTCCTTAACAATTCTTGCGACTGCACTTGTTGAGACTGGCTCTAAGATGGATGATGTCATCTTCGAAGAATTTAAAGGAACTGGTAATAGTGAAGTTATCCTGCTTCGAAAACTGGCTGATAGAAGAATATTCCCGGCAATAGATCTTGTTCGGTCATCTACGAGAAAAGAAGATCTTCTTTTAAGTGATTATGAAAGAGAGAGAGTATGGGCTTTAAGAAAAGTACTGGCTGATATGGTTGATGAGGTTCTTATTGCTCAAAAGGTTCTCGATAGAATGAGAACAACAAAGGATAACAAGACTTTTCTTGAAGATTTGCAAAATTAAGAATGACTGTTTAATCTAAAACATAGATCTTCAACTTTGTACAGCAGTCCAAAATCTAATGTAGAAAGCTCAGGAATAAACCTGACTAAATAGCAGTTTGACAGTAATTCTTTTAAATTTGTACAGTTGCCTGTATAAATATCTTCTTCTATATCTTTTTGTTTTTATTTTAAAGTGTAAAAGTATGGCATGATTCTATCTATGTCAGGATGCTTTTCTTTTAGCATCATTAAGCTTCAAGTAATCAACATAATATTAATCAATTTCTAAATCTTTTTTATTATTTTTATGGACAATAATTCTAAATTTTATATTTTTAATTTGATTTATTAAGCTTTATTTCAAACGAATAAATGGTTCTTTTTCCAGGATTTTATAATATCCCCAGGATTTGATTTGTTTATCTGATGACTGAATAAATTTTTTATAAATATTATATCTTCCTCTTATCAAACATTTATTTGTAAATAAAACTTCAGGAGGTGAAATTGTGGAGTTTTTTCAAGAATTTATGGAACAACTTCTAAGAATTCCTTCAATTACCGGATTTGAGGAAAAAGCTGCCAGATTTATTGAGGAGCAGATTAAACCTTATGTTGATTGGGTCAAGACGGATACTCTAGGAAATGTTATTGCATTCAAAAAGGGATCCGGTAAAAAAAAGGCTAAGTTGATGTTCGAAACGCATTACGACCAGATAGGACTTATGATAACCAAAATTGAAGAGAACGGTATCTTAAGATTTACAAACATTGGTGGTATCAATAAAAAATCTTTGCCTGGTAAAAGAGTAAAAATTTTAGCAAAAGATGAGATATATGGTATCATTGGTACAAAACCACCTCATCTCATGTCTGAGGATGAGGCTAAAAAAATAGAATCTTTAGATAAACTTTATATAGATTGTGGTTATGGTAGGCAGGAGATAGAGAAGCTTGTAAAAGTGGGAGATATTGCTATATTTGACTTTGAACCAACAAAGCTTTCAGGTTTTTCTTATTCTTCCGCTGGTCTTGATGATAAGGCTGGTGCCGTGGTTGTATATTCTGTTGCTAAAATGCTTTCAAATATAAATTCATATCATGATCTATATTTTTGTTTTTCTGTGCAGGAAGAAGTTGGCTTAAGAGGAGCAAAGACTGCAGCTTATGGGATTGACCCGGATTTTTCTATAAGTCTAGATGTTACCTTTGGCGATCCTGTTGGGAACCCTTTAAAAGTGTCTCTAGGTAAAGGTCCTACTATCTCTTTTGGCCCGGGACATAATCCATCTTTTGTAAGGAAAATTAAATCCATAGCTGATAGAGAAGATATTCCATTTCAGTTTGAGATTGAGCCAAGACCTGCAGGAACAGATGCTGCAGTTATCCAGATAACTAAAAAAGGAGTTTATACTGCACTACTTGGTATTCCTTTAAGATATATGCATTCTCAGGTAGAGATAATAAACACTAAAGATCTATACAGATCTGCAAGGTTATGTGCAAATATAGCCATGGAAGAAGAACTTTTAAGATCTGAAGAGGAGATAGGCAATGTCAAATAATAATATTCAAAATGAGAAAAAAACTTACAATGACCCTCTTATAGAAATGCTTGAAAGATATTCAGGTGCAAATTCAGGTTCTGGTGATGAAGAAAATATTGTAAAGGAAATTTCAAAAGATCTAAAAGATAAGGTAAAAGATATATCAAGAAATCCCCTTGGCAACCTTATAGCAAAAGTGCCAGGCAAGAGCAAAAAAAATGTTCTGCTCACTGCCCACATGGATGAAGTATGCTTGATGGTTAGAGAGATTGACGAAAATGGACTCATAAAGTTTGCTCCAATCGGTGGCATTATACCTAAAATATTGCCGGCAACAGCAGTTACTATAGGTCGAAAAAGAGTTCCAGGCATAATAGCTATAAAAACATTGCACTTTTCATCGAAAGCTGAGCTCGATACTGCAGATGAAATTCGTGATATGTATATAGATGTTGGTGCATCTACTAAAGCTGAAGTTAAGGGAGTAGAGGTTGGAGATTACATATACTTTACTACCAAATTTACCCGGCAGGGAGATTATATTTTTGGTAAGGCATTTGACGATAGAGCTGGTTGTGTTGCAATATCTGAGGTTTTATGTAATGCTCCCTATAATGTTTCGTTGTATGCAAGTTACAATGTCTCAGAGGAAGTTGGGTGTCGAGGAGGATATGTTTCAGCTTATGATGTCCCGGATCTTTTATTTAGCCTGAACTTTGAGGGTACAACATGTTCCGATAGAGAAGTTAAACCAACTTACTCTCCTTCAACGGAACTCGGGCTTGGTCCTGCCTTTACAATAATGGATAACTCAACGATTACAAATAAGAAATTGCTCGATTGGGCTATATCTGTTGCCAGGAAATCAAATATTCCATTCCAGTTTAAAAGAACGGTGACCGGTGGAACAGATAGTGGGGTTATATCTCTAACTCAAAGTGGTGTTCCTTCAATTACACTAAGTTTGCCAGTAAGATATATCCACGCTCCATGGGCGATCGTCAATCGATTTGATTTAGAAAATTATATAAAACTTGCAATAGCAATCATTAACGAGGCTGATAGTTTTTAGAGATATTTCAGGGAATCCATGATAAGATTTTAGAGTTTAATTAATGACACTCCTGAAATGAGCTATAGACTTAAAAAAAATAAAAAATCATAGGAGAAAAAAATGCTTGAAAAATATAGTTTCGTTTTTACAGAATATGGTACATCTGGTAGAGAAGAAAAAATAAGCAAAGCCATAGAAAATTATGCAAAAGGGAAAGTGGATGAAGTTATTCATGATACGAATGGTTCGTTAATACTTGTAAAAAAGGGTGATGGAAAAAATAAAAAGAAACTCATGTTATCAGCCCATATGGATGCTGTTGGTATAATTGTTACTCATATTGATAATGATGGCTTTTTAAGGTTTTCAGCTGTTGGATATCAGCCATTATACAGGATTGTATCAAAACAGGTAATCTTTGAAAATGGAATAAGGGGAACTATTGGAATTGAAAAAGATTCAGATTTCTCTTCTATCTCAGAAAAAAAACTCTTTATAGATATAGGAGCTTTAAACAAGCAGGAAGCTGAAAAAATGGTAGAGATAGGTATGACCGCAATTATGTACAATAGTCCTTTTGAGCAAAATGGTTGCCTCTTTTCCTCATACCTTGATGATAGGATTGGTTGTGCTATTTTATTGAGTCTAATAGACAATATGAAGACTCCATATCACGATATCTATTTTGTCTTTTCGACTCAGGAAGAAGTTGGTGTCAGAGGAGCAAAAACATCTGCATACAGGATTGAACCAGATTTTGGCATAGCCATAGATGTAACTACATCTTCAGATTTACCAGAGGGTGAGCTTCAATCTTCAGTTAAGCTGGCATCAGGAACTGCTATAAAGATAATGGATAGAGGGATCATAGTTCCAAAAAAACTTGTAGACCATTTAGTTATGATTGCTGAAAAGAATAAAATAGCCTATCAACGTGAGATCCTCACGATGGGTGGAACCGATGCTATGGCTATACAGCAGACAAAATCCGGGATAATCGCAGGAACAATATCTATCCCCACAAGGTACATTCATAGCCCTATGGAAGTTTGCAATCTTTACGATGTTGAAGAGTCTATCAAGTTACTTGAAAAAGTCTGTATGGAAGAGTTCAAATAACAAAATTAAACCTGGGGGCAGTTGCTGTATTACCAAGAAATACTTGAAAAGATTATATGTAACAGGCTACAAAAAATAATATAAATCAATGTTTCAAAAAATAGGCAGGATACCTAAATTTTACAATTGTTCATATAAGATATTTTAGCTTAAAAGACTATTTTTGTATTCTGCCTATTCTTTTTAATAGATGTAGTATTCTACTTACATTTTGAGGCTTTGTTTTTTTGATATTACTTAGCGAAAAAGAGTTTTTTTACTAATTTTTGGAGTGAGTTTGTGAAGATTAAGAAGGGAAAGAGCTTTATTCTAAAAACATATAACAACTCCAAAAAGTTTTTTCCTTATACAAGTAGCTCTATTTGGGGATTTTTTGAAAAAAGAACAAGTACACTTTTTAAGAATTATCTCTCAAGGGGCTTTGTATTACCGGATGTTGGCTTTTCTAACTTTAAAAAACAACTTTCAAAGATAGATAAGAGATTTTTCGAAATAGAAAATTTTTTTAAAATTATATATGATGATAGCAGCATAAGAATATTAACAACATCAGACAAAAGCTTAAAAAAATTCCAAATTCCAGATTTTCTTAACTTTGAATATGATAATTATGGATATTTAAAAATAAATAATATATTAGCTTATATTAAAAGTAATAATCCAGGTTCGATATTTTACTTCTATATGTCTTCAGAAAAAAAATCTCTGGTACAATCTATTAATTATGAAAATAATAACTATTATAATATTAATAGCAATATCAACAAAGTTCAGAATAGAGAAGTGAATGATTCCGAACAACACAGGAACTTGATTTTAAATCTAATAGAAAAATCAATTGATTTAAATAAAGAAGAAGACTCTAACAAACTTAAAGCAACAATATATATAGAATCTTTTCCATACTGGGAAGATGAAAACTTTTTCAATTTACTCATAAAATATTATATTGATAATTTCGATAAAATTAATGAATATTTAAATTCAATAATTCCTGTTGAAAAGAAACTTTTTTTGAAGATTTATAATCCTCTTCATAAGGCAAGCCAGCCTATTTTGAGAAGATATAAAGCTATTCAGTACTCCTGGATCTATATTATTCATATATTAAGGCAAAATGGATATTTTATTATTCTCGATGGTTCATATAGCGATTTTAGAGTTTTTCCATTTCTGTATGGATTTCTTCCCCAAAGAGGATCTGATAATCAACCTTTTGATATATATATTTTTGGCGATAATCTAAGTGGTGGTCTTGGCAAAAATGTCTTAATTTTTAATAATGAAAAGATGACAAAGGGAAGCTATTGTAGTGATATAGATAGCGGATCTCAGGCTTTTTTTTCGCCTTTTGGTATAGAACTTATGGCTTCCTCAATAAAAAGATTTAAAGAGCAGGATTATTATTCTACTTCTTTAAGGTATCTATACTTACTTGAATCTCAAAAAGGATATATATGCTATGGGCCCTATTTTTTTCATTCAAATTGTGAAGATAAATTTTTAAGTGCCACTAAAGAAAAAAAAATTGATTCCCGAAGACCTTTTATATTACCGGCTGGAGTTTTAGAAGATCAATTTAAATCTTTATTTAATAGTTTGAAAAAAAATATATTATTAGCTCAATCTATAAAAGATTCAGGATCTCCAGAATCTCCGATGATCTTTACTGAAAAAAATATAAATTTTAAAACAAATAATATTGAAGATAAAAATAAATTATTCTATAATGAGAAAAATTATTCTTTATCAATTGACAATATTGACGATTTATTAATAAAGATTATGGAATAATATCATGACATTATTTGTCATTTGTGACATGTTAATCGGAGTTATTTTAGCTTTTGCTGCAGTTTTTTTCTGGGAAAAAAATAGCAAAAATTCAAATTCTTTTTTGATAGTTCTTGCGGCTCTTTTTAACTATCTTTATTCCTTTTTCAGGGTTTTAGAAGGGATAGGGATAATACCTTCAGATTGGTTTTTATCCATTGGCACTTTTCCTTTATTGAAGTTTATCATTGTCATTTTTTCCATGGTCTTTTTTATTATAGGTTTAATGTTTGTTAAAAATGAAAAAGAGATTGATAAATAAAATTTATATTTTTTTATTTTTCTTTATAGTTTTAATTTTACTGACTTTTTCTAACACTTTATATGTAAAAGCAGATCTAATAATATATGCTGAGCAATACTATATTCTTTATGCAAAATCTCAAAATCTTCAAACAACAAATATCATGGAAAATATTTTTTACCTCCAGAGAGCTTTAGAGACTCCCTTTGCACCGGTAGTTCAGGCTTTATGCAGGATAAATACGCAGGAGCAGTATATTAGATACAAGTACCTTTTTAAGATGCATTGTAACTTTTTGATTATGCGAAGTTATATTCAGCTAGCTTCAAGGTACGATAAGGAAGATATATATTTTTACAATTATTACTACAAAGAATTAATAATAGAAAGTTTAAAATATGCGAAATACTATTACGAGTTAGCATTACCATATTGGGAAGAGGCCAAAAAAGAGGCTTTAAACGCATCTAGATTTCAGAACTACAAAATAGAGCTTGATACCTGGGAAGATGAACATGCAAAAATTATTTCAGGTTATTATAAGTACGATGAGATAATATATCAAAGACTGGAAAATCTTTTGAGAAATCTGGCTTTTCTTGAGAATTGGGCAAATAGTTTTTATGGAGATACCCAGGATTCATCGAATTCAGAAAATACAGGGCAATAAACTCGTTACGAATCGATAAGATATTCAATATTCAAAGATTTAAAAATTTTGATAAATTGTGGTGCAAGATTGATAAGCAATATTTTGCAGTTTGCCCTACCTGCCTTTTTTTCAAAATAGATGATCTTAGCTATTAGAGCTGAATTAATAGATTTAATTGAGCTACAATCTATCTTTATTATCGCGTCTTTTTTATCGATACAATCTTTTAGATTGTTAAAAAAATCATCAATTTCTTTCGTCTGTAAACTTTTTTTATAACCATAAAAGAGATCCTGTGAAACCGCAGGAAAAGATAAATTAAATTCGTGTAAAAAAGATTTTTCTGGCATTTAAATATTATTCCTTTTAAAAGTCAAATCAATAATATTGAAATTAAATTTAAAGTAAAGGATCATTGAACTAGATTCTATTTTGCATTATTATGACCAATAAGTTAAATATACAATATTGAATAAACAATGACAAAAAACAATTCTCAAATATAACCCATACTATATTTTACTCTTTTTTATTCTTGTTCTTTTTACATTATATTCAATTATTGCTCCAGGTTTATCACATTATGTTAATTATACCATTTCTATCCTTAATGATTGATTTCGTATTATTTGATAAAAATTCAGGTTTTAAGTTGTTTCAAATATTTAATATAATATTTTACCTCTGGATCTTTATTTTGATCTTTATCTCTTTTTTTATTTATTTAAAAAGCAAAAATGGTATTTATGAAATTTTTTCAATTCTATTTCTGGTAATATTCTTAGCTTACAATAACGATTTTGTTGTCTTTAAGGAGACTGAAAGCCTGAGAGATATATATATTCAACTGTACGGAATCATATTTATCTTTTGAATTTTAATTTTATTTTCTCAGGCTTAATTTTTGCATTCAGGTTACTTATACAATTTATTTACTCATCATATAAATACAAAAAATTATCCAGTAAATTGCTAGAATTGGCTAAAAAGTTTGAGGTAAAGGAACAGACTATAGTTGAAAGTGTCCAAAAATCCATTGAAAGAACAACTTTTAACTTTTTCTAAAAATGAAGATAAATTTCAGCTCAATCTTCTGATCTTAAAAAGAAGTTAAATGAAGTCGCAGATGGGTATGCAAATGCACTTGAAATCCTTGAGAAAACAATTGGGAAACTTAATAGTATAATTATATCATCTTCTTAGATGGATACAATAGTTGATCAAACAGCACTTTTGTCATTAAACTCATCTGTTGTTGCAGCAAAAGCTAAATCAGATACTTGAAGTAGCAAAGACTGGAAGGATTAGAAGCGATGGTTTTAAAGCTGTTTACAGAGATTTTTTTGAAAAATTTAATTCAATATTTGATGATATTATAGAAAATAGGGATAACTAAAAAGCTTTTTAGTTGTGGCTCAGGAAGTAAAAATCTTTCTGTAAAATCATCCTTCCTTGTAGATAGTATTCAATCAATTATTGAAGATATATATAGATTGATAGAAAGTGGTCTGGCAAGTTCATCACTATTAAGTAGATATTTTAATGAATTTTACGAGACATTTTGTCAATATAAAAGTGAACTAAATAAAAATCTAAAAATACATTCTGAAATAATTTCAAATTTTGTATACCTCACACAATATTTACAGTTTATAATTGAATTTTTGGACAGATTGAAGAATTACTCATCAAAACTGATTGAATCAAATGGAAATTAGATTTAACATTTTTCTTGCAATTTTTCAAAATCAGGTCTTTATTTTTTGATGTATCAATAATATTCTGGTGAAGATTATTTGTTTTCATTTTCACTATATTTTTTTACAGAAAAGCACTTAATCTTTTCATAAAATTTAATTAAAATTGAGAGAATAAATTTGAATAATATATTAATTTGAATAATAACTAAGAGGATAAGATATGAAAAAGGATATTCAACCAAAATATGGGAAAGCCATTATTAAATGTGCTTGTGGTAATGTTATGGAGACAATGTCTGTAAAACCAGAGATGCATGTTGAAATCTGTTCAGCCTGTCATCCTTACTTTACCGGTAAATCTGAAAGATCAATTGACACAACAGGTAGAGTTGAAAAATTTAAAAAGAAATATGGTAAATTAAATCCCAAATAGTATTTTTTATTTATTTAATTAAAATTTATTATGAAAGTAATTCTTCTTTCTCACACTGCTGAGCCTGAAAAACAGATTGCTCTGGCTGCTAATTTATGTTACTCAAATACCGATATCATGGAAATTTCGAAAAAGTTTTATAGCAAAGAGCAGCAAGAAAAGCTTATCAACATTTTGCTAAACAACAACCATCTTTCCCCTTTTGAACATGCTTCCTTTACCTTTGGGATTGAGGGTGTTAGTCGTGCCCTTTCTCATCAGCTCGTCAGGCATCGTATAGCCTCATATTCACAACAATCACAACGATATGTCACAATGAAAAAAGATGTTCCCTATGTTTTACCTCTTTCTATAGCAAAGAGCAAATATAAAGATGCTTTTGTAAAATATATTGATGAAGGAAAGAAACTTTACGATCTTATGGTTAAGGATGGAATCCCAAAAGAAGATGCAAGGTACCTTTTAACAAATGCTACATGTACAAATATTATAGTCACGATGAATGCAAGGGCTCTTTTGAACTTTTTTGAGCTGAGGTGCTGTCAGCACGCTCAATGGGAGATAAGGAAAATGGCTTTTATAATGCTTGCAGAGGTGAAAAAGGTAGCTCCAATAATTTTCAGAGACGCCGGTCCTTCCTGTAAGCGCGGGTTTTGCAGGGAGAACGATAATAAATGCAGCTGGTTTAATATTTTCAGTCGTCTCGAAAAGCAAGATCTTAATATGCAGGATCTATAGGTTCTTAAAGGATAATTTCTATCATGGTCTATATTTTTTCCCTTTATGATCTGGCGGGTTAAAACTATTATTAAGCAAGAATTTATTACTGGGATTTCTAAACGCTGCGAATATATTTTCCTTGATATCTGGAAACTCAAACAATAGTGAATCAATAAGTTTTTGAGTTTTTTTTCTTCTTCCGTCATCTCCTATTGTGCATCGACTTTTAAAAACCGGAAGATTATGTTTTTTCACATATGATTGAATCCTATCTTCAGATAAATATGCCAGAGGTCGGATCAGACAAAACTTATCTTCCAGTATAGAAAGTTTAGGAACTTCTGAAGCTAAAGTTCTATTGAAGAAAATGTTCATTAGTGAAGTTGTTACAATATCATCAAGAGTATGGCCGAAGGCTATCTTTTTTATATTTAAGGCTTCCGCCTGATCAAGTATCCACTTTCTTCTTATTTGTGAACAGATATAGCATTCATTTTTTCTATGATTTTCTTTCTTTTCGATAAAAGGTGTAAGATCTGAAAGCTTGAAATAAAAAGGAATATTTCTTTCTCTGCAGTAATCCCCAAGGATTTTATAATTTGTATCTTCCTTTGTTAGCGTTATATGAAAAGCTACTAGATTATAACTTTTTGGAAATATTCTAATCTTCTGGTTTTTATAAAGAAGATCGATAAGTGTTATAGAATCTTTGCCTCCTGATAGACAAACTAAAACCGTTTCACCTTCTTCAATCATATTATAATCGATTATCGCTCTACCCATAGTTTTTAAAAGTTCAAGTTGTTGTATATCTTTATCTTTCATAACATTGCCTTATTTCATAATTGGTGAAAAAATATATGTTCGCATATACAGAATCTGGGATGCATTATAAATATTATTAAAAGTATTTATTAATGGAGCATTATTAAAAGAGCCCGGGCTATTCTGGAAAGATTATAAATAGCTATACAAAATCTTGCATTGATGTAGAAAAAGTCAAGAAATAGAGAAGTAGACGAAGAGCGAGAAGATAATTTGCCTGATGAACCTAAAATATTATTGTCATTTCATTTTGTAAGGTTTATAATTGGGAAAACTCTAAATATCTGGAGGTTTTTATGAGTATAGATAGACAAATACTAATATATATCATTATAGTTCTTTCTATAATTTTTATTTTTTATCAAATTTATCTGTATTTAAAAAAACACTTAAGAGTTAATGTAAAAGATAAATCTATTATTTATTCTTCAAATGCTCTGGATGCTTTTGTTGTGACAGATTATGTTTTTTACAAACCAGAAACAAAGAGGTTAAATATATGTTTTGTTTTCAAGTTTAAGAATAATGATTTGATGAAGGACTTTTTAACTGATCTTGGAGTAAAGTTAAGAAGATATAATTCTCAAATATTGAGCATGCGATTTACACAATTTATGAATGATTCAGCCTTTTCTATTAATGCTGATGATTTAACAGAATTTTTTGATAGAGACTTTAAAATCAGATCATCAGTATTAATATATGAATCCGGTCATATCGATAAATTTATTTTTATGAGAAATAGAAAAGTTAATCTTTTAAAAGGAACTGTTGCGTACGATATCATTTTTTCAACCTATGTCCTTTTCTTAATTTATATGAATAATCAGTATAAACATAATCTGGCAGATGGAAAGGTTGAAGATTATGAAAAACCATCTGAAAGTTCTTTATCTCATGAGAATGGAATAACCGGAGAAGAAAAAAAAGACAATCAAGAGGAAAATAATATAGAAAAGGAACAGAATAAAGAAGAAAAAGTCATTAATTTATTTGGGTCTATTGATAAATACATTAAAAAAGAGAAAAGTGAAAAAATAGGTTTATCTTGATAGTATTTGCCTATTTATGGGGGCAAAATCAGAGTAACTGATTTAATCAGTATTGTATTTCTTGAAAATTTAAGTATATTTCTATGAGCATTTATAATCAAAAAATCAATGGTAGAATTCTATTTTTATTTCTCTTATCAAGTTCTGGTTTTAGATATTCCAGGTTTTGTTTTTTGTAAAAAGCCATTATTTTACTAAATTTTATATACTATTTAATAGATAATAAAAATGTAGCAATTAAAAATCAAAATTTGGAATATGAAAAGGGGAGGAAAATTTATAGCCTATGGATAGGATGAAAAATTTTAAGAAAATAAGTCTAGAACTTTTTATTGTCTTCTTTCTACTTCTAAATCTGTTTTTAATTACAACTTTTTCAAAGGGAAACAGCAGTGAGATTCAACTAAAAGACGAAAAGGTAGGATACCCGGAATATCAGATAATATTGCCTTCCCATATCCAGCCAGGAAAGGTTCAAATAGCAATAATTTTAGATAGGAGTATTAACGATATTTTGTTAAATGGCAATAAAATAGATATATTCGAGCAGAAAGCATATAACTTCCTTATTTTATCAGTACCTCTGGGTTATAAAAAGGAAAAAATAGATATAGAAATAAATTTTAATGGTGAAAAGAGAAGTTTTTCAGTACCAGTTGTCAACTATGAGCCTTATGAAAGTTCAGTGATAATACTTGAACCGGAGAAAGCTCAGATAAGATCGGATTCAAACAAAGAAAAAATAGATGAGGAAAATAAGCTTATTTCTAAGATAATTTCGACAAAGACTCCCTATCGAATTTTCACTTTGCCTTTCAACTACCCGCTGAAAAACATTGCTATATCTTCAAATTTTGGTAAGAAAAGGGATTACAAGGATTCAAAGGGAAATTATCTTTATTCTTCAACTCATCTTGGAGTTGATCTTAAAGGTGCTAAAGGGACTGAAGTCTTTGCATCTTCATGTGGAAAGGTTGTTTATGCGACAAATTCGCTTACTAGAGGGAATTGCGTTTATATCGATCATGGGCTTGGATTATATACATCTTACTTTCATATGGATTCGATAAATGTAAAACAGGACCAGATAGTTAATGAAAATGAACTGATAGGCAAAATGGGGAGTACCGGCCTTTCAACAGGACCTCATCTCCACTTTGGTGTAATTTTCAATCTTTTTAACATGGATCCTTTATTTTTCATAAAAGAGATAAATAGTATAGACGAAGTTTACCAGGATTATTTGCTAAAGATAGAAAATCCTGGTAAATAATTTAGCAAGCGGGAAAGTTGTATGCAAAATCAAGAAGAAAAATATAAGTCTTTCAAAATTGAACTGATTTTTGATCAGCTTGTAATTTATCGAAGATCTTTGCATAAGATACCAGAACCTTCACTTAATGAAGTTAAAACAGCGCAATACATTAAATGTACACTTGAAGGTCTCAATATTCCTCACAAATCTATAGCCCGAACTGGTGTCGTTGCCTTTATTGAAGGGATGGAGGACTATACGATTGCCTTTAGAGCCGATATGGATGGGCTCCCACTGGAAGAAAAAACTGGGCTTGATTTTTGTAGCACCAATAGCGGATACATGCATGCTTGCGGTCATGATATGCATATGGCTATCCTTCTGGGTATTGCGACATACTATGCTTCAAATAAACCACCATGCAACCTTCTTCTTATCTTCCAGCCAGCTGAAGAGGGGAAAGGTGGTGCACAGTTGATGCTTGATGAAGACATTTTCAAGGTATTTACAAAACCTTCTTTGATTTTTGGACTTCATGTTTATCCAGAACTTGAGACTGGCAAAGTGGCTTTTTGTCCTGGTAATGCCTGGGCTGGAAGTTGTGAGTTCGAAATAGATCTATCAGGCAAAGGTGGACATGGGGCTGAACCAGAGAAATCCACTGATCTTGCCTTTATTTTTTCATCATTTTACACATCGATTCAATCGCTTCTTTCAAGGAAAAAAAAGAGTAGCGATGTGGCTATAATAACCTGTGGAAAGGTAAATGGGTTTAATGTTCCAAATGTTCTGGCGGCTAAAGCTAGTATTGGTGGAACATTTCGTTTTATGGATAAGAGTATGTATAGTTTTTTAAACAGCAGCATAGTTTCAGTTCTTGATGGATTTAAAAGTATCTATGATTTTAACTATTTATATAAAGAAAATTCTGTATATTTGCCGGTAAATAATAGCATCGCCGTTAGTGATAAGTTTCTTTCTCTATGTGAAAATATCAAAAAAAGGAAGACGAATAATGATTTTCAACTTCAAATTGCAAAACAAGTGATGATATCTGATGATATAAGTTACTTTCTTGATAAAATACCCGGGATCTATTTTTTTCTAGGAGTTAAAGATAAAGAAGAGATAGCAAGGTTACATACAGAAGATTTCAACCCTTCGGAAAAAGCTCTGTCAATTGGATTTTGGCTGTATAAAATGATAATAGATAATTTTAAGTCTTTAATCTTATAGATGTTTTTTACCATGTGAAAATAAGGTTCATCCAGTAAATTAGTACTTTATTCCCGCCTTTCGACTGTATTGTAAAAAATCTTCTTTCCGGGTTTTAGACTTTAGATTTTTGACTATTATAAGCATTAGCAAATGTTATTTTTATAAATAATTCAGCATTTGCCGGATGAACGAATATGTACATACTATGCTATACAGTTATTACTTTAATGTTTAAAAGTGCACAATAACCGGAAGTGTCGAAATAATTGGCAGGATAGGAAAAGGGATTATTATGAGTAATACCAGATCACCAAAAATAATATTAATGGTTTTATTGTTCTTATTGGGGATTATTTCCAGTTTTTCTTTTCAAAATATTAATACTCCAAATTACGTACAATTAATAGTTCAAGATCAAATGGGTCGGGAAATTGCTGACGCTGTTATCTCTTTTAACTTTAAAGTCCTCGGGATAACAGATATTACCGGATATTTCAGGTTTGAAAACAGTGGAGGAACTCTCTGTGTTTCAAAAACTTCATATTTACCACAGATTATACAAATACCTGCTTACTGGAATGGAAAGTTAAAGGTAAATTTAAGATACAATGATATAGAACACAATGATAGCATTGAATATAAAAGAAGAGTTCTACTTTTAGATTCACCACTTAAAAATTTCGATATCTGTATACTCAGTGGCAAAGGTTTAGAGTACCTAAAAACCGACAATAACGGCAATTTTACTGTAAAGATACCTTCAAACGAAGATGCAATTCTTTATTTTTCTGATTTTCAAAAAAATAGGTTGAATCTTTACTTTATTCCTTTAAAGTTAAGGGAAAATGATTCACTTCTTGTAATTAAAAATATCGATGAAAAAAAAATAAAGGTAGAGATAACTGAAACTTATCCTTTCTCCCTGGAACTTAAAGATAAGTTTAATTCATTTATTTTCCCGATTAAATACAAAAATTTTCCGGTTTCTCCTTATGAGATTTGTCTTATTACCTCATCATATAATCTTTTTGATAAATATACACCATTTATATATTTTAATTTTAGCGATAAACCTTTGTTTAATATTATATCTAAGGCTTGTGATAATATAAGATACTTTAATGATAAAGAATTAAAAAAAATCCTTTCTAAAATAAATTTTGACTTTGTTTTTCCTGTAAAAAATAGCATTGTCCTGAATTATCAAAGTTTTTTAGACACGATCTATGACAGACTCGATACAAAAGTCATTGATTCTATCTTTTTATTTTTAACTGAAAATATTGTATACTATTACAAATCTAACGAGTATTTACAGGTTGAAAAGAAGATGGAGCCATATGATTATTTGAAAATAAATGAAATTTTGAAAAAATATATTGATGAATCAAAGAAAGAAGTTTATGATATGGAATTACAAAAATACAATGAAATACTCAGTTCATTAGCATTTGCAGATCTTTTTGATAAATACAACAACAATATTGCACACCTTATCTTCAAGGACAGTTTGAAAATTCCATATGACTTTATAGGCGAAAATGTTTCATTGTATTTTGAACTTTTTCCAAAGTTCAGTTATGATTATTTATTAAGTTCATCAACCTTATACTCTTCTTTCCCTTATATTATAATAAATATAAATATTACAGTCTAAAGTATAAAGTCCGGGGAAAAGAGATCATTTTATCTGACTTTGAAGAATTTCCCGTATTTTTATAAAATCCTTGATGTTTTCCGGATCCTTATAGTCGGGATAAGTCCATGGTAGTGGATTAAAAGTCTTATTGTTATATATAAGAGTAACCTCTGCATAAATTTTCTTTGATATCATTATCCTGTGTGAATAATCTTTTGTTGTTGCAAGTATAAGATTGTGAAGGGAAATATATCCTGCATCAATATTGATATTTCTTCTTTTGTCTGTGGAAAATTTCTTTTCTATTTCATCTGTAATATGTTTTATTTTGCCAAGCTCATATGGTTTTATAAGATGAGAAAATGAAATATACTGGCGAAATATTTTTTCACCCATCTCTTTTCTGTAATAATCGGTATAAAAGAATAAAATGGGTTTTGAAGCATAGTCTATTTTTGAAAATTTACTTTCTAAAACATTAAAAGCTTTATCTCTGATAATTTCATTATTATATAAAACACCTGCAAAAAGTTTTACCGCCTTTGGTTTTTTTTCTTCACCCATTTTCTTGTAGACCTACCGTAGTTTAAAAAAGTGGTTTTAAGTTATGCTTATAAAGCTCTCCACAGGTTTTATACATGCCAAACTCTGTAGAAAGCAATATTATATTATTCTCTTTAGCAAGATTTATAAGTTCTTCCGAAGGCTTTTTACCTCGAACAAGTAAGATGGCTTTTAGGTCCAGGACCTCGGCTGTTCTTATAACTTGAGGATTGTTCAACCCAGTTACCAGAAGAGCTATATCACTGTAATTTGAGCCATGTAAAAGCACATCACTCATAAGATCAGATGCAAAAGTGTAAAATACTTCAAACTCATAATCGGGACAGTTATAAACTGTAGCTTGAGTTATCTCAATAATCTCTTTTATTTTCATATATTTTAAAAATAACAAGCAATTCTTAATTGTCAAGGTCAATAAAAAATTTGAAAATTTATAAAGGTAATATATTATATATACAAGAGTTATTTTTTCGATAATTTTCTTTTTAAGTAAGAGGGATATTTATGAAATATGACTTTGTAAGTATTATACTAACAGCTGGTGGTCCCAAGGCTCTTTATAAAATTATTGACCAATTTGAACCGGATTTTCCTCTTCCTGTTCTTTTTCTTTCCAGTTTGCCACCAACCTTTGATGATATGTTTGTTCAGATAGTAAGTGAAAAATCTCAGTTACCCATAAGTGTAGTGGAGCATAAAACTTTTTTAAAACGGGAAATGCTTGTTTCAAAAGCAGGTTACTATTTTCAAGTTAGCAAAAATAAAGAGCTAAATATCAAAAAAATAGAACCAGATAAATGTTTTATAAATGAATTTATTAAAGATTCTTACTCAAACAATCTGAACTTTATAACAATAATACTTGCTGGTATGCTTATAAGTGATCAGATACTTGAAGCCTGTTCTTTTTTAAAGGAAAAGAATTATCCTATTTTAGTGCAGGATATATATTCTAATCCTAATATTCAGCTTCAATATGAAGATTCTCTTCCTGCGAAAATTATCGAAAATAACAGTTACACTCATAAAATTCCTCTTGAAAAGATAGTCCCTGCCTTAAATCAACTTATTCTTTAAAAACACTAATATATTGATAAATAAATAGTTAAATTGGCTTGATAAATTTATTTAGATTTGACAAAAAAGTTTAAAAGGAAAATCCATGTATGCTAAGCAAAATATTCTTATTGTAGATGATAACTCCCAGCTAAATACCATGCTTAAAACTATACTTGAATCTGAGAATTTTCGTATTTTTCAAGCTTTTAATGGTCGAGAAGCATTTAAACTTGCCATGAAAGAAAATATAGATCTTATTATTATGGATTTACTTATGCCTCAGATGAATGGAGATGCTGCCATAGAAGCAATATATCTTGTAAATCCAAAGATAAAATATATTGTTATCTCTGGTAATATGAACTGGATAGATAAAGAAAAATTAAAAAAGCTAAATGTAGTTGAATTTTTCGATAAACCTTTTGATATTCCAGTCTTAATAGAAAGTGTAAAAAAAGTACTTCTTGACTAAAAAAGGGATCCATTAAAAGGCGTTTGTATCGATAAACTTCTTTAAAGCAGGTTTATTAAGCGCTCCGACCTGCCTTTTCACTTCTTTTCCATTTTTAAAAATGGCAAGAGTTGGAATGCTGACTATCTGATATTTCATGGCTATTTCTGAAGAATCATCTGTGTTTAACTTGCATACTTTTATTTTGTCTTTATATTCACTGGCAATTTCTTCAACAATAGGAGCAACCATCCTGCATGGACCACACCAGGGAGCCCAGAAATCTACTAAAACAGGGATTTCAGATTTCAAAACTTCAGCTTCAAAGTTTTTATCATCAACTTCAATATAATTACCCATCAATATCCTCCACACTTTGTAAAAAGTCACGTAAATAAACTTTTTACAGCATATTCAGTAAATATTCATTTTTGTTTACTGGCAAACAAATAAAACATAATATATAGTCACTTGCATTAATAATATACAAATTTATTAAAAAAAGGTCAACAAAATTAAAACTTATAAAATCAAGCGAAAATGATTAAACTAAATTGTACCTTTCTTTAAAGAATAACTAACTTAAGACTTTGATGAGATTTCCTCTAAAATTTTTAAAAGTTCGGTCTTTTTTTGCTCGCTGGCAAAACCAAGATAGATATCAATAAGAGCAACAGCTTCCTTATACCTTTTAAGCTGGATTAATGCTTGTATTGCATAATCATATGCATCACCATATTTTTTATCGATCTCAATGGCTTTAGCACAATTATTGTACGCTGGTTCATATAGCTCATAGCTATAGCAAGCAATACCAGCCTTCAGGTAAAAAAGTTTAATAGCATTGCCAACAGAACTTTTAGTCTCGACTGTGTATTTTATCCTGCTTGAACCGGTTTCTATTATCTTTAAAAGATTTGCTGAATCTACAAGTTTTTTATCCTTATCTGCTATTATGCACTCTAAAATCCCGACATAGGTTTCAAGATAGCTTGAAGAGAACTTAACAGCTTGATTGTAATAGGTGTAAGCCTTTGGCTTATCGTTTGCTACAAATATATTTGCAATCAATGTGTAAGTCTTTGCATAATTATCATTTCTAGTTTCAACATCAGATGTGTTTTTATTTTCATTCAAGGCATACCCAAAATAAGTAACTGATTTATTTAAATCCTGTTTTGTTTTTGCTTTATAATAGGCAAATCCAAGGTTAAAAAATGTTGAGTAAGATTTTTCACCCGAATTCACAGCTTTTTCATAGTATGTGATGGCAGAATCATAATCTTTTAAGCTGAAATAACAATATCCAATTTCAGTAAATGATGATTTATTCAATTTTTCAAGATCCGGATATTTAGCAAAAAGGCTTTTATCCATCTCCGCAACTTTTGAGAACATCGTTATTGCTTTATAAAAATCATTCTGTTTTTTTAAGAATAAACCATAATTAAAATATGACTTATATATATAAGATTCATCAAAGGAATTTGAACAATTTACAGATTTTTCGAAAAATTTAATGGCTTGCTGTGGATTTCCTAACTTTTCATAAGCCATGCCACCCCACATAGCCTCTTCAACATATACTGGTTCAGTGTTTGT
>Ga0208825_1000471_pt1 | contig 39200 bp, 32 predicted proteins | sample AD_UKC113_MetaG_FD_184450 | JGI IMG/M metagenome (GOLD analysis project Ga0208825, IMG submission 184450) | Active sludge microbial communities of municipal wastewater-treating anaerobic digesters from Hong Kong - AD_UKC113_MetaG (SPAdes)... | ecosystem: Engineered > Bioreactor > Anaerobic >... | reverse complement strand
AATCGACTATATCGAAATCAAATCCGGTTTCCCGTTTTACCGCGTCCATGGCTGTCGCGACACTCATTTTTTCGTCGCGAACAAAGCCTTGATCCTTTAGACAAACTTCAGACATAAGCTTCTTTATTTTTCCCTGAAGAATGCCGTCAATAACCTTTTGGGGTTTCCCTTTAACTTTCTCGTCCAGTTCTACCTGTTTTGCAAAGATCTCTTTTTGTTCATCTACCCACTTTGGATCCGGTTTTGACTGATCCAAGAACATTGGGTTGAAGGCCGCTACATGCAGGGCAACATCATGAACAAAGGCCCTGACTTTCTCGTTTTCAAATGCCTCCGGCTTGTCTGCGCGGGCTTTGACAATGACGCAGATCTTTCCCTCACCGTGGATGTAGCTGTGCAGATACTCGTTGCTGTCTGCCGTCATATACACGACTCGATTAAGGGTGAGGTTTTCCTTAATTATGGAAGCAAGCTCTTTGACCATGGTCTGGAGTTCTTCCGTAGGCTCAGTCGCCTTGAGTTCGAGAGCTCTTTGAGCAACCTTGCTGCCTGTAGCGTTGAAATCGACGTTTCTCGCGACAAAATCGGTCTCGCAGTCGATTTCTACTGCAGAAATGGCGTTCTTAGCTTCGGCGACAAAAACTTTGCCTTCGTTGGTGGCACGCCCGGCGCGCTTTTCGACGCCTGCCATGCCCCATTCGCGTAAGAGCTTCTCCGCACCCGCAAAATCGCCTTGTGCTTCGGTAAGTGCCTTTTTGCAGTCCATCATGCCTGCACCGGTACGTTCGCGCAGGTTTTTTATATCTGAAGCTTTGATTTCCATGCGTCTGTCTCCTTATTTAGTCTCGTAGAGTTTGTCTTCGTCTACAAGGGGTAGCGCGGCTTCTTCAGCAGATTCCTGGAGGTCTTCTTCTTTGACTTCAGGAACCTGGCCCGAGGCATACTGATTGATATCGATTTCGACCTCGTCTTCGTCCTTTTTGGCAGCGTCAGTAGCGACTTCTTCGGTTTCGTCGGATGGCAGGCTCTCGATTATCTTGAGGCCCTCGGATGCACCGGCCTCAATAACGGCATTGGCAATAATCTGGGTAAAGAGGCTGATGGAACGAATGGCATCGTCGTTGCCGGGGATAGGGTAGGTGATACCCTCGGGGTTGCAGTTGGTGTCTACGATGGCGACGATTGGGATGCCGAGGCGCTGGGCTTCGGCAACGGCGATGGCTTCCTTGCGCGTGTCAACAACAAAGAGGATACCGGGAAGCTCTTTCATTTCCTTTATACCGCCGAGGTTCTTCTCCAGTTTCGCCTTTTCCTTCTGTAGGCTTGCTATCTCTTTCTTGGTAAGGCTGTCAAAGGTCCCGTCTACTTCCATGCGCTCAATTTTCTTGAGCCTTTGAATAGATTTTTTGATTGTGGAAAAGTTGGTGAGCATGCCGCCCAGCCAACGATTGTTGACGTAGAATTGCTCACAGCGCTCGGCTTCTTTCTGAATTGCAGCCTGAGCCTGCTTTTTGGTTCCGACAAACAGGACGCTCTTGCCTGAGGTCACCGTCTTTTGAACGGCATCATAGGCTTCTTTGATTGCCTGTATCGTCTTTTGAAGATCGATAATGTGAATCCCATTGCGTTCGGCGAAGATGTATTTCTTCATCCGGGGATCCCATCGCTTTACCTGGTGGCCAAAATGAACCCCAGATTCGAGCAGATTTTTCATGGTAACAACGGCCATGCATTCCTCCCGTGATCAGACTCTGTCTGATCCCCTTCTCTATTTCTCGTCCTTAATTGCCGGCGATTCTGTCCATCCGTGGAATGTACAGTGAAACCAGGGCAAATTCGACGGAAGATATAAGCGCCTCACATGACGCTTGTGTCCGATCATACAGACGATCCTGTTACGATCAACTCAAGGTATAACCAGACTTTTTTAGAATGCCATAAAGTTCACGTATTGGCAAGCCCATCACGCCAGAGGGTGAACCTTCTATCGACTCTATAAACCATGCACCCTTGCCCTGGAGCCGGTACGCACCAGCCACTCCTTGCCACTCTTCAGTGTTGAGATAGAACTGTATTTCGTCTTGAGACATAGGAGCGAATCTAACGGTTGATCGGGACAACTCCTGCCTTGTATCTCCTGTTTTCAGGTTGACAAGGCAGAGGGCCGTGAAAACAAAATGAGACCTACCTTGCAGGCGTTCCAACATCAGTCGGGCGTCTTCCCTGCATTCTGGTTTCCCTATCACATGCCACCCATCCGCCTTTGTAAGCGCAGCAATCTGTGCGTCGCCGCCCGTCTCTTGATACGCAACAAGCGTGTCGGCTGCAAGCAGAAAGTTTGGCGCCGCAGTCAAAGCAGGTGTTCCTCCTAAAGAAGGTGCATCAGTGTTTGATCTGGACATTCGGCCCGAAGTTAGGGTTTTTTTGTACTTCTGACATCCTTCTAACGCTTTAGCTTTCGATAGAGCAATGACTTGCATTTCTGGAGTCAGATTGCCGAATATTGATTCATCAATATCGGGATCAATCGAAATAAAAGGTACTGAAAGCGACCTGAGAATATCTTTTCGTCTGGGAGAGGACGAGGCAAGTAAAAGCGTTTCCATAATCTGATTGACTTTCCGCCACCAACATACTATCCTTTGGCGTCTTTCTTCAAGCGTTCTTGTAATTTGTAATAAGAACTCGGGTACATGGTTTGCAAGAAACGAGTTCCTAGTCGGGTGATTAGCTCAGCTGGATAGAGCGTCGGCCTCCGGAGCCGAAGGTCACGCGTTCGAATCGCGTATCACTCATATCATTCCCCGATCTGTTCGCTGCACGTGCTCAGTTTGGCCCGACTGAAAACAGATGAGACCTGGTCGCAAGAATTCCTTTTTTTGTTGAACCAAAGATGTAAGTATTGTAGAATAGATTAAATCCAAGAACTCGTCGTTGCCTTGGTTTCCTTGTTGGAATGTAGTGATAGAAATTCTCGGGGGATTGATGAAAGACATCGTTGCGGCACATCAAGCAGAATATGATTCCTCTCCTGCCTGCGTCGCCTCGGCGCCTGCCGTAGTCACACTGCTTGGAGAACACACCGGAGATACTGATGGTATCGTGTTGGCTGCTGCAATTTCCTTTGAAATGAAGGTGGCGATATCCCCAAGAAAAGACAGCTCAATGCGTTTCTTTGCGATGGATCTGAACGAGCGCAAGCGAGCCTCAACGGCGAATCTCAAGTATAAAAGAGAAGATCGTTGGGCAAACAATATAAAATCAGTGTACGACTATTTTTCAAAAAAATACGGGTTTGAGGGGAAAGGCATAAATGTCACCATTTCCGGCAACATACCCGCTGGCTTGAGTTTGGGCATTTCTGCGGCAGTCAACATGGCTGCCACCTTTGCGCTCAAAACCGTCTTTGAATTTGACCTTAAGCCAGAGGAGTTTCCATCTGAGGTATGCAAGGCTCAGTCGGTTTTTTGGGAAAGACCGGTGCCTCTATACGATTATTTGGCCTGCGCTGTTTCTGGTCCCAACTCTTTATCTGTAATAGATTTAGCTTCTGGCAAGAGGCGGGGAGTGCCATTTTTGGGAGAGGAATGGGAGTTTGTATTGACGGACTCCAAGGTGCCTCGCGTGAATATTGAAAATGAACTTCGGCAGCGATATGAAGACTGCCGCAAGTGTCTTCAGTATCTTTCACCGCAAGGCAAGCGTTCACTTCGAGAAGTCAAACCCTCGGAGATGGACGACCTTATGGGAATCCTGCCGGAAAGCATTCGTCGGCGCTGTATTCATGTAGTGGAAGAACTGGGCAGAATATCCGAAGCTGAAGACGCTTTGGCTAAGCGTGACGCACAAGCTTTTGGCAAAATCATTAATAAGTCTCACCTTTCCTTAAGAAATCATTTTGAAATTTCCTGTCCTGAGGTGGATTGGCTTGTAAAACGCTCGCTTGAAATTGATGGAGTGCTTTGTTCAAGAATTACGGGACCAGGCTTTGGTGGCTGCGTGGTTTCCATAATGAAAGCCCCTGCGGTTGCAGAGTATCGCAAGCGTCTTGAGGAATATGAACGCATTTTTGGTTTTAAAGCCCAGCTCTATGAGACGTCAATCAATGGTGGCCTTCATATTGTACAATAATCTTGTATAATAATCCCCCTCTCGATTAGGAGTCTTTGATGGTAATTCTTGTCACAAACGACGACGGCGTCCACGCGAAAGGACTCAAAGTGTTGGTGGAGGCGTTACAGTCGATAAAAGCAGAAGATGGTGCTCCAAAACATACGGTTTATGTTGTGGCACCCGACGACGAGCGTTCTGGCGTGTCTCATTCCATGACGCTCCAACGACCGGCTCGTGTGCGCAAACTGTCGGATTATCGCTATAGCTGTTCAGGGACCCCTGCAGATTGTGTCATTATCTCCGGCCTTTGGCTTTTGGACAAGAAAGCGGATCTTGTGATTTCCGGCATAAACGATGGGCCAAATCTGGGGAATGATATCGTATACTCGGGTACCTGTGGAGCAGCGCGGCAGGCTGCTTTTGGCGGAATACCGGCCATTGCCGTCTCTTGTGCGTCCTATGGCCCAGACATTGACTACCGCGGGTGTGCCAGTTTTGTTGCAGCTCACTTGGACGGGCTCCGGTCGCTCTGGAAAGCCGAGACTTTTGTCAATGTAAATGGCCCTTCTTCCGATCGCGACGACCTTGTTGCATTGTGGGCGCATCCTGGAAACAACAGTTATTCGGATACATTAACAAAAATTGAAAGAAAAAATGGCGATCTATATTTTATTCTGGGAGAGGGGACGCAGAGCCGTCCTAAAGATGAAGCCTCTGACCACGAGATTGTCGCACGCGGTAATGTTTCTGTCGGCCTCATAGGCATTCATCCAGTTTCGGCACATGACCCTTTCTTGGATGGAACTCCTGTTTTTTAGTTGTTATGGTCGCGCCGCGGAGGTTTTGAAAAACGGACGGAATAATACTTGACGAGCCCAAAGCTTTTTCGTTATAGTCGCATCGTTGTCTTCGCCATCTTAGCTCAGCTGGCAGAGCACGTGACTTGTAATCTCGGGGTCCCCGGTTCGATTCCGGGAGATGGCTCGAGGGATGTTGATGCCCTTTTTGGGGAGATTCCCGAGTGGTCAAAGGGGGCAGACTGTAAATCTGTTGGCTTACGCCTTCGAAGGTTCAAATCCTTCTCTCCCCATAGCCTCCTCTCTTAGAGGGGGCTTTTTTGTCTGGCGAGTGGCGTTCAATTTAGAGGCGGATACTTACTACATGTTTAGAGAAGCCGAAAAAATCGGACTGAGATTCGAATGTAACGGTTGCAGACAATGCTGCTGTGGCGGACCAGGTTATGTTTGGCTGTCCAAACAAGATCTGTCGACGCTGAGTGCAGGTCTCGGCCTTGACGAGCAGGCCTTTATTGCCGCTTATTGCAGAAGCGTACGAATGCAGGACGGCTATCTGCTGAGCCTTAAGGAGAGAACAGACTATTCATGCGTTTTTCTTTGCGACAGCGGGTGCAAGGTATATGAGTTCCGGCCAGTGCAATGCAAAACGTATCCATTTTGGAGCGAAGTACTGGAAACCAGTCTGACATGGTCCGAAGAGGGCAATGCGTGTCCTGGAATTGGAACCGGACGCCTTTATACGCCTGAAGAGATCTATGAAAGCATACTTTTGCGCCGAGTCAATCCTCCTTTGATGTTTGAAAAACCAGTGGAGTTTGAAATTCCAGCCCTAAGCCGACGGAGAAGCCAACGAAAGTGAGTAACTCAAACCGCAATCTCCACCCGGGAAAGCAAGCGCTGGGCAGAAAAAATGCAAAAGCCATCATTGTGGTGACACTTGCGCTGCTTGTATGCAGTCTTGCCCTGTTTTTTTTCTCGGCTCCTCCTCGAAAAGACAATAGGCAGACACAACTTGTAAAGATCAGGCCCGGCATTAGTCCGCGACAGGTTGGTTCGGAACTTCAAAGCGCAGGGGTTATTCGGAGTGCCTTTTTTTTCAATCTCTATATAAAGATTAGTGGTATAGATAGAGAGATAAAGGCCGGGAACTATAGGTTCCCCGTCGGGGCCACTATGGTGAAAGTAGCGTCGATGTTGCGCGATGGCGACACTGCAAAGGCAAAAGTGGTAATACCCGAAGGTTTCCTAGCAAGACAAATAGGACAAGAACTTGAAAAGGCAGGGGTGTGTAGCCAGACTTCATTCCTAACGGCAACCCGAGACAAGGATCTCATCCATGAGCTTGGCCTGAATGTCGGGAATCTGGAAGGGTTCCTTTTCCCTGATACCTATTACTTCGACATAGAGAGCGAGCCGGGCGATGTGGTCCGGAAGATGGTCGCGAACTTCGTTAAGACCATTTCTGGTATTGTTGGAAACACCGAAAACCTGGGTAGCGCCAAAAACCTTGGTAGCAAAGAGTTTTACGATAAGCTCATTCTCGCGTCGATTGTTGAGCGCGAGTATCGCGTTCCTTCTGAGGCAAAACTTATCGCTTCTGTTTTCAATAACCGGCTCAAGATCGGTATGGCTCTGCAATCATGTGCAACTGTTGTCTACGTGATCACCGAAAAGCTGGGGAAGCCTCACCCGGAATTGGTTACTCACAAGGACCTTACTATTCCAGATGCCTATAATACTTATCTGCATCCGGGACTACCACCGGGACCTATCTGCAATCCGGGGAAGGTTGCACTCGATGCTGTGTTCAATCCCATAAAAAGTCAGTATCTTTATTTTAGGTTATTGTCTAATGAAACTGGCCAGCACAGATTCTCCAGGACATTTGATGAACATGTGCAGGCTGTTATACCGGTTAAAGGATATTAAGGAACATGGGCAAGGTCACTGCTGCCTCTCTGCAGGAAGTCCTCGACAAGACGGATTACCTCGGCGTGTTTCAAGATAAGGTGCGGCTCCAAAAAAAAGGGCGAAAATGGTGGGGTTTGTGCCCATTTCACGCTGAAAAAACCCCTTCGTTCTCAGTCGATCCCGACCGTGGACTTTTTTACTGCTTTGGCTGCCAGAAAGGTGGATCGATCATCGATTTCTTGATGGAGAGCGAGAAGATAACTTTCCTGGAAGCGGTGACAGAGCTGGCGGAGAGGGCGGGGGTAAAGCTTCAATTCGAGGGTTCCAATCAAAACGAATCTGCCAATACTGAAAGAACCGCGCTCTATTCACTCTATGACAAATTGGCAGAAGCTTTTCATTGGATTCTATTGAATAGCCCAGCAGCTTCTGAAGCAAGAGCTGTCTTAACCAAGCGCAAGATTCCTAAAGAGATCGTTGAGAGATTTCGTCTCGGTTACGCCCCTGCCGACAGGACATGGCTCTACAGATTCTTGCGGTCAAAGAGCTTTTCGGACGCTTTTCTCTCTCAAACGGGGCTTTTTTCTTCCCGATCACACGATTTTCCTCTTTTTGCAAATAGAATTATATTTCCAATATGCGATTCGAAAGGGCGAGTGATAGCGTTTGGAGGGCGCCTCTTATCTGGTGATGGACCTAAATACATCAATAGTCCCGATACCGAGATTTTTCATAAACAGGAAAACCTGTTCGCGTTCGATAAGGCAGTTGCGATTATGAAAGAGGCCAATACGGCGCTCGTGTGTGAAGGATACATGGACGCACTCTCTTTTCATGCCGCGGGGATACCCTATGCAGTTGCTCCTCTAGGAACCGCATTCACTTTGAAGCAGGCACAACTTATTCACCGGAGAGCCGATAGGGTATTGCTCTGTTTTGATTCGGACGAGGCTGGTCAACGAGCGGCCGAAAAAGCATGTTGTACTGCGGCCCAAGCAGGCCTTGAGGCGTCGGTCCTGCGTATGGAGTCAGGCAAAGACGCTTCTGAGATTCTTGAGAATTTTGGAGAAGAAGCATTGAAAAAGGTTGTGAAATGCAGTATAAGTACTGTGGATTTTTTTGTCCTCCGCGCTCAAAGTCAGTTTCAGATAGAGACGGTGGAGGGGAAGGCAAAAGCATCCGCGTTTTTGTTTCCGTATCTTGAGGCGCTGGATTCCGAAATAAAGCGCAATGCCACTATTGATGCGTATGCTCGTGGAATAGGTATTAATCCTGCATCGCTTTATGCCGATTATGGCAAGGCTGCCTCAAAAAGCGGAAAGTACACATTGCAGGCTTTGCAGAGGCAGGTTGGAGCGAAGGCAGGGCAGATTGCCTCAATCGAGGATGGCGTTGGAGCAACCCGGACAGCGGATCTTGTTTTTGTGACCGCGGTTGTTTTGCATCCTGAGTTCTTTACTCTTGTGAGTAAGTCAGTAAAGCTCGACGATCTTGAGGATCCACATGCTCGTAGTTTGTATGCTGCCTTGGCGGATGCAGAGCGCAGTGGCGTAAATGATACGGCGTCCATTCTTTCGTACTTGAATGATGAATCTGCAAAGAATTTCGTTTTATCCAAAGCGGCGGATGGCGAGCTTGAACAGGGTGTCGACGCAATAGTCGAGGACGGAATTCGCAACATAAGAATGAGGAGCTTGGAGAAGGCTCGAACTCGCTTAATTTCGGAGATTGGGCGTGTATCTGCACTGGGTGATAGCCAAGAAACAGCGGAGGATATGTCTGTTATGGAACTATTGAGGCAGAAAATGCAGCTCGACGCCGAATTGGCAAACCTAAAGGGTGAAGTCGATGAGTGATACGGAACTCGACCCCGCCATTGCAAAACTGTTGGAATATGCCAAGGAAAAAAAGTCGATCAGTTTTGATGAATTGTCTGATTTTCTTCCAGAATCAGTTTTGAATTCAGAAAAAATCGACTCCATACTTGCGCTGTTGGAAAGCAACAACATTCAGCTCGAAGAAGAAGATGTTCAGATCGAAGACGAGCAGGCGCTAAAGACTGAGCTTGAGAGTAAGAAGCTTGTCAATAACGCCAAAGAATCAGGTAGCGACGATCCTATCCGACTCTATTTGTACGAAATAGGCAAGGAGCATCTCCTTACTGCAGAGCAGGAAGTTGAGCTGTCCAAGATGATGGAGGACGGCGAAGAGATTATTAAGGCGATTCTTCGCGAGTCTGGCCTTCTTATTACGGAATTCTACCAGTTGACGGTTAGAGCCTCACGGAATGTCAAAGAGACGAACGGACAGCGTAAGGAAAATACAGAGAAAATTGCCGAGCGTCGGCGGCTCAATCAGTTTTACCGCGACATAATTCGAGATAGCCAAGCGGATCTGAAAGAATACGTAGAATTGAAGAAAAAGGTCCTGGCCAAAGGTGGAGATATTTTTGCCGATCCTGACCTGGTAATTCGCCGGGAAAAGCTGATGAAGAAAATTCAGGAAACGGAAATACATCCTGAAGAGATTAGCAGCTTCTCTGAGAAGTTCATCACTGCGGCCAAAAAGATCAACAAGTATAGGCGTGAGCAGGACAAGATTCAGCGTGTCTTGCAGGTGTCTTCAACTCGCGATATCCGAATTCTGGGCAGGAATCTGACAATAAAAGAGAAACGTGAGGCTATAGAACAGCAGCTTGGCTTGCCTTCCGAGGATATAAAAGAGAAGATTCGCCAGCTCCAGGTAACCGAAAAGAAGCTGAGCGAAATGGAAGCGCTCTTTGAAGCCGATTGCGATGAGATCATTGTAATGGCCAGAGAGATTAACCGTGGTCGTAAGATGATGAAAACGGCCAAGGATAAGCTCATCAAGGCCAACCTTCGTCTGGTCGTTTCCATAGCCAAGAAATATACCAATCGTGGTTTGCATTTCTTCGACCTTGTCCAGGAAGGCAACATTGGCTTAATAAAGGCTGTTGAGAAGTTTGAATACCGCAAAGGTTATAAGTTTTCTACATATGCTACATGGTGGATTCGCCAGGCGATTACCCGTTCGATTTCCGATCAGGCCCGCACAATTCGTGTTCCAGTGCATATGATCGAGCAAATCAACAAGGTTGTTCGTGAGTCTAGACAGTTAATGCAGAAGCTTGGTCGGGAGCCTACGGATGAGGAAATCGGGCAGCAACTTGGCTGGCCTGTCTCACGAGTTAAGAGCGTAAAAAATGTTGCGCGCGAACCAATATCTCTTGAAACCCCCATTGGAGAAGACGAAGATTCGTTGTTGGGCGATTTTATCGAAGACAAAGAGATTGAGAATCCTTCTTCGCAGACTGATTACAAGTTGTTGCAAGAGCAGATCAAAATGGTACTTTCCACGTTGCCACCTCGAGAGCAGGAAGTCTTGCGCATGCGCTTTGGACTTGACGACGGCTATTCGCTCACGCTAGAAGAGGTTGGGCTTTACTTTAATGTGACCCGTGAACGAATTCGTCAAATTGAAGCAAAGGCGCTCAAGAAGCTTCGTCATTTCAAGCGAAGCCAAAAGCTTCGAGATTATATGGATCATTGATGACTAAACGGCTATTTATAGGGGTATGTGAATGACTAATCAAGAGATGTTGGATAAACTGAAGACCTATCAGCAGATTCTGAGCGAACGCGTTGAGTTGGAAGAAGATATCGAGCAGCTTCCCAAAACAATCGAGGCGCAGAACGAGATGCTCTCGCGACTGAGGAAGACTCTTGGCGAACGTACAGAAGAATTCAAAAAATCAGAGCAGAGAGTAAAAGAGTTACGTGCTGGCTTGCAAGAGGCCGAGGACGCCCGAGAGCACGCTGAGAAGCAGATGGATGGAATCACTACCCAGCGGGAATACGAAGCCATAAACAAAGAAATCCGAGATGCAACAGAAAAAGAGCAAACTTTAAGAAAAGACATTCAAGTTGAAGAAAGAAACTTCGCCGACCTGGAAGGAGAAATTCAGAAAAACTCCGAGGGTGTTGCTTTATTGGAAAAAGAAATCGACGCAAAAAGCAAGGCTATCGACCAAGAGCGACAGAGTAAGCTGACTAAGGTTGAAGAGCTCAAAGCCCAAGAAGCCATCGTATCTCAGGGCATTGGCAGCGACATCGTTTTTAAACTGGAACGCATTATTCGAAATAAGAAAGGCGTCGGTGTAGTCCCTGTCCATGGGGTTGTTTGCACAGGCTGTCACATGATACTGCCAGCCAATTTTGTCAATGAGATTCGCGATGAGGAAAATACCAAAGTTCACTTCTGTCCTTACTGTTCACGGATTCTCTTCTACGAAGAGACCGAAGAAGCTCCAGAGTTTGTGGCAAACATAGAGTCTGGTTCGCTGGCTGATATTGGAGACTACGCTGAAGAGGGCGAAGAGGAAACCGAAGAAGAAGATGAAGAAAGCGAGCAGGACAAGGACGATGCCGAAAAAGAGTATGCCGGCACCAAAAAAAGAAAAATCGCGTTTGCCCGCGATGACATCTCCGACGATCTTGATGACGAATGAACTGTCCAAATGGACTTTGATTGATCTTCAAGCGTAGCTTTTATTGGTTTTTGTTGTTTTTGAAGTGGAGCGAGCCGTGTCGCCGCGCCACAGGAAACTGTGGCGAGGAAAGTCCGGGCTCAACAGAGCGCGATGCCGGTTAATGGCCGGGGCGGGTGTGGACCGGGGTTGTTTCTAAACAAACCCAAGGCCATGTTCGTACAGAAAGTGCCACAGAAAACATACCGCCAGCAATGGTAAGGGTGAAAAGGCGGGGTAAGAGCCCACCGCAGACCCGGTAACGTGTCTGGCATGGCAAACCTCATCGTGAGCAAGGCTGAATAGTGGTTGACTGCTCGTCATTATGCCACGGGTAAGCCGCTAGACGTCGACAAGTAATTGTCGGCCCAGATGGATGGCGACATCACAGGCGACTGTGAACAGAACCCGGCTTACAGGCTCGCTCTTTTTTGATTCTAAAGCAAGATGAGGCCATTTTGTATCAACGTTGGGGCATTTCATGACGCAGAATTGGTTGAACAGCCTAAGAAGACGCAACCGTAGCAGATCCAAGAAACATAATCGCTTGTTCTGGATAATTCTTGTCGTGGCGGTAGTTGGCGTCATTGCAGCGGTGATTTTCTATTCTAGAAGTGCGAAGTTGGCAGCTCGTGACAATGATGTGGAATCAGCGGGAACTCCAGAAGAAACACCAGGCAAGCCTACTTCCACTGTCACTGTTGACAAATCAAAAATACTGGATTTCTGGCAAAAAGGTGACAAGGACAGTACACTCAGTCTGTGCCGCGAGGGGGTTGCTGCCAGCCATTTGGATCCCTTTTATTTGAGTTTTGAAGGTATTGCAGCCTACTACAGCTCACTTGAAAAACCGGAAGGCGATGAGCGTCAGGCTTTGCTCGACGAGGCTGTGTTTAGTCTTAGAAAATCACTAGTAGCTGATGAACATCTGCCAATTCGACCTCAGGTGGAGTATGTCCTTGGCAAGGCGTACTTTCAGAAGGGTACACCGTGGTACGACCTTGCTGTCTCTTTTTTGGAACGTTCAAAAGCTGATGGATATTCGGCGGTGGATACCGAGCAATACCTTGGTCTGGCATATGCGGGGATGGGCTTACACGATAAGGCTATCGAACACTATGAATTGGCTCTGTCGCAACAACCGTCGGATGTATTGATGCTGTCTGCCGCTATGAGTTATAAAGAACTAGGAAACAACACAAGAGCGGAGGAACTTTTGACCAAAGTTATCGACTCTGACGTTGATGCAGTTCTTGTGCAAAAGAGTCGATACATGTTGGCGGGTTTTGCAATGGAGAAGGGGGAGCTTGCAAAAGCGACTTCACTTTATCAGGCCATTGTGAATGCAGATCCAGAAGCTGCCGATGCCTGGTTCCAAATGGGATTGATCTATGAAAAACAGAACGACCCTATAAAGGCACGGGCTGCCTGGCGTAAAGTTATCTCTATAAATCCCAATTACGCAGAAGCCCGAAAAAAATTGGCAGAAAAACTATAGGAGTAGAAAATTATGGCTTTTAAGAAAAAAGCTTTTAGAGGTTTTTCGCAAGACATTGGAATAGATTTAGGTACCTGTAATACGCTGATTTACGTTCGTGGCAAAGGCATTGTCTTGAATGAACCGTCTGTCGTGGCAGTCGAAAAAGGCACGAATCGACTTTTAGCTGTTGGCGTAGACGCCAAGGCAATGCTTTCGCGCACTCCTCGGGATATAATTGCCAAAAGACCCCTACGAGATGGTGTTATTGCGGATCCTGATACAACAGAAAAGATGATCAAATACTTTATCCAGAAAGTTGCACCTTCCAATTGGTTTGTAAAACCGAGAATCGTGATCGGTGTTCCTTCGTGTATCACCAAAGTTGAAGAGAACGCCGTCATAGATTCGGCATTCAAGGCAGGTGCCCGATCCGTTAAGGTGATTCCCGAATCTTTGGCCGCGGCAATAGGCGCTGGCATTCCAATTGTTGAGCCTGCCGGTCACATGATCTGCGATATAGGTGGTGGAACGACAGAGATCTCCGTCATTTCTCTTAAAGGTATGGTCGTTACTCGGGCAATCCGTGTGGGAGGAGACGAGTTTGACGATGCTATTATGCGTCACATACGAAACGTGCACAATTTGATTATTGGCGATCAGACGGCGGAGAGACTCAAGATTGAGATAGGCAATGCCAGTCCGGAACGTACCATCGAAAAAGTTGAGATTAAAGGAAACGATGCGATCACTGGCTTGCCAAGACGCTTTGAAATAGACTCAGTGGAAATCAGGGAGGCACTGATGCCTTCGGTGGACCTCATTGTCGATGAGGTCAAGAAAACCCTGAGCGAAACGCCTCCTGAGCTTGCAGCAGACATTGTTGAGCGGGGTATTGTGATGTCTGGAGGGGGAGCGCTCTTGAAAGGCTTGCCTAAGCTCATTGCAAAGGAAACTGGGGTCCCAGTTATTTTGGCGGAAAAGCCAATGGAGTGTGTCGCAATTGGGGCCGGGAAGTATTTTGAGACCATGAACAATCGCGAAGGGTCCGACAGCGTCTACGAAAGCCTAAATCTCTAAGGAAAATTATATGGCGATCCAACGCCGCCCCGACCGCGGCATGGCTTCTGTGCATGTTGTCTCTATTGTGCTGCTAGCCGTTTCTCTTGGTTTGCTTGGCGTTTCAACAAAGGCAATAAACAAAGTCCCGGAGTTGGGAGCAGACGCTGCAGGATCAGTTCAGAGCTTTTTTTCTTCGATAGCGACTTTCTTTCGTGACACTGTGTTTTCAATCAAAGAATTAGCTAATCTCCAGCAGCAGTACGATCAACTTGTAAAAAAAATGGATGAGTATTCTGCCATGCAGCGAGATTATGCACAGGTACAGGCCGAGAATGCGCATCTGAAAGAACAACTCGGTTTTGCCCAGAACGTGAGCACAATTCAGACGGCAGCTCAAATAGTGGCGCGAGACCCGTCAAATATTTATTCAAGCTATATCATCAATAAGGGGTCTTCCGCGGGTGTCGGTCACAACATGGCTGTGGTTGCATTTTACGATGGCGTCGAAGGCCTGGTAGGTAAAATCACCGAAGTGCGGAGAAACTCGAGCGTTGTTATACCGCTTTTCGATCAGCGTTTTTTTGTCTCAGCGAGGTTCTCCAGTTCCAGAATAAGTGGGTTAGTTAACGGCCAGGGGAGTGAAGACGACCCCTTGGTAATGCGGTATGTCTCGAAATTGAATGCTGGGGAGATAAAAAAGGGCGACGTTGTCGTAACAAGCGGACTCGACTCGATTTTTCCTCCCGATTTAGCCATTGGTAGAGTAAAAGAAGTCATTGTGCCAAATTATGGCAGTTCAGCTGTTATCTACCTAGAACCAGCGGTACCATTTGCAAAACTCGAATATCTTTTTGTTCTCCAGAACCATCCTGCTGAAACTCAGTCTGAGCAGGCTCAGTCCAGTGCTGCTGCGGGTCAATCCAGCACTGCCACAAATGTGAAAAACTCAGATTCTGCAATTCGGGGGGCTAATCCTTGATCGCCACAATTGTGTCTTCCACTGCGTTGGTTTCCTTGCTTTTCCTGATGCAGACTACATGGTTGCGAAACGGGCTCTTACTGGGCGTCGTTCCAGATCTTGGTCTCCTCGTCATTCTGTGGGTTTCCTTCAGAAACGAAAAGAGCGTAGGGTCTTTCACCGGTTTTTTCTCCGGACTGGTTTGCGACTTGTTTTCTGCTGCCCCTGTTGGTTATTTTGCGTTCCTGTATGTGCTTCCAGCATACGCACTTTCTGTGCTCAATCGGTTTGTCTCTCTTGACACCATCTGGATTCCTTTCCTTGCAGGTTTCTTTTCTACACTCTTAAAAGCTATAGGCAGCATTGTGCTTTCCGGGATCTTTGGACCGTCTGTGCTGAGCTCCTACTTTCTTGACGACGTTCATCTCTGGGTCGAAGCTGGCTTGAATGCCGTTCTTGCTCCACTTGTATTCTTCCTTTTGAATATGACTGGCAGTTTTTTTGTTGCCAAGAGAACACCGAGCGAGAGGATAGGATCGCACAGAAAATGAGCCTCGAGAATAGAAAATCGGATTCGACAACAAGGTTCTTTAAACTCAGCACCGCGCTTCTATTTGGCGTATTTGTCTTCTACCTTTTTTATCTTCAAGTGTACAAAAATCAGGACTATCTTGCGCAATCTCAAAGATATACAGTCCAGTCCGTGAGAATTCCAGCGCCTCGAGGCGAAATCTATGATCGTAATTATACCGTCCCCCTTGCTACAAACGAGGAGGCGTTCTCGATTGAGGTTGTACCCGCCGAGATTAGGGATTCGGAGCGGAATAGAGTTTTTGATGCTTTAGCTGGAATGCTGAAAATCTCTGTGGGAGAGATCAACAAAAAGATCCCGCCAAAGTACTATCATCTTTATCAACCTATTTCAATTTCCAACTCGACTGACTATGAAACGGTGGCACAAATAGCCGAACAGAAAGACGATTTCCCTGGAGTCTATTGGAATGCGCAGCCCGTGAGGCGATACGTTGATCTTGAGTCTTTGTCGCACGTAATTGGTTATGTTGGAGAAATGAGCAGGGACGAATACAAGCTTCTTTACAACAAAGGCTATTTAGCCGACGACGTTATAGGAAAGGCCGGTATAGAAAAGCAATACGATACGCTTTTAAAAGGCACCGATGGCAAGATTTCAAAGAGTGTTGACGTAAAGGGTAAGGATGTCAGCGCCGATCAGAATAGAGTTTCACCTCCGATTCCAGGGAAATCACTAGTGCTGACCATAGATCGTTCAATCCAGGAAATAGCTCAAAAAGCTCTCGGTAAGAGAATGGGATCGGTCGTTGTATTGAAGCCGGCTACTGGCGAAATCCTTGCAATGGTCTCATATCCCTGGTATGACTCCAATATCTTTTCTTCGGCAGCGGCAAATTCAGAATATGCCAAATTGCTTGCCGATCCTAATAATCCCTTACTCAATAGAGCAGTACAGTCATCATATCCACCAGCGTCGACATTCAAGACCGTCCTTACAACGGGAATTCTTGAAGAGGAAGTCTTGAGTGAGACACAGAAAATACTTTGCACCGGTCACCTTGACTATGGTGGCAGGCAATGGAATTGCTGGGTCCATAGTGGCCATGGTTCACTTGACCTAAAAAATGCGCTCGCACAATCCTGCGACATCTATTTTTGGCTTGCGGGCCGAGACTACTTGGGAGTAGAGAATATTGTCAATTATGCCGGGCTTTATGGATATGGAAAACCGACAGGTGTCGACTTACCAGGAGAGAATTCGGGCTTCGTGCCAAATCCCCAATGGAAGCAAAAGACCTATAACGAAAAATGGACTCCTGGAGATACTATGAATCTTTCGATTGGACAAGGCTACATGTTGGCGACACCCTTGCAGGTAGCAGACATGATTGCCATGATTGTCAATGATGGTGTGATCTACAGGCCACACATTCTTAAGGAAATTCGGGATCCGGATACCGGTGCAGTTGTCCAAAAGGTGGAACCGGAAGAACTTTCGAAGGTGAGTATCAACAAAGAGACATTTGCAAAGGTTCGAGAGTACCTTCGTGGGGTCATCACTGTTGGCTCGGCGCGCGTGCCGGTGTCCACAAAAGCGGTACAGGTTGCAGGTAAGACCGGTACAGCTGAAGTGGGCCTCAAGGACCGTTGGCATTCCTGGTTTGCATCGTACGGACCATACGATGCACCAGTCGAGGATCAGATTGTCGTAGTAACTATGATTGAAGCAAGTAATCCATGGGAGTGGTGGGCACCTTATGCCGCCAATGTGATCTATCAGGCTATTTTTGCCGGTCAAGATGCAGAAACTGCAGCCAAGACAGTACACGTCAATTTGGATTCAACGCAACTCAGGGGACGGGCAGAATAGATGGCGAATTCACCGGAATCAAGACGGTTCCAACCTTCAAAATTCTTTGCCGACATAGATTATTTTATGTTGTTCGCGGCGCTTGCTCTTGTAACAATTGGGATTCTAGCCATCGCATCTTCTGGTGTCGACGCGGAGGGATTCCGCTTCTCCGACGAGTATTTGAAGCAAGCAGTGTGGGCTGTGACTGGTTTGGTTTTGATGGTGGTAGCACTGTCTTTGGACTTGTCACGGCTCAAAGACTACATGTTCTTTGTCTATGCTGCGACTATTCTGTTACTCATCTATACTCGGATTGCAGGCAAGGTCGTCAATGGCGCCAAGGCGTGGATTGGCTTTGGTTCTTACGGAATTCAACCTTCAGAATTTGCAAAAGTTGCAACCATTCTCTTTCTGGCCAAATATTTGGAAAGCTCCGAACAAGAAACCGATGTAAGACGTCTTGTCTATTCCAGTCTGATTATCGGAATTCCTGTATTGCTTATACTTTCGCAACCCGATTTTGGCTCCGCTATCGTTTTTTTTCCAATCCTGTTGGCGATGCTTGCACAGGCAAAAGTGGACAAGCGCTATGTGTTCTTTATTTTACTGGTAGTTGTCTTTACCTTTTTGTTTTTGATCTTCCCCTTGATAGGAAAGTATTTCTTGCCACCAGGCAACTTGCTGGAGGTTTTCTTTCAAAGTAACTCCTTGCCAACGCTCGCCGTGTCTGGAATTGTCCTTATTGTAGGTTTGTCATTGTTTGGTTGGCTGAAGTTTAAGAAACAGCCCTATTTTTGGATCGCGTACTTTGCAATACTGATTTCTGTTTCCATCCTGTTGTCTACAATAGCAGGCAAGGTGATGAAAGAGTATCAGATTATGCGACTGCTGGTCTTTGTCAATCCCAACATCGACCCACAGGGGGCGGGCTGGAACATCTTACAGAGTGTAACGGCAGTTGGGTCGGGAGGCCTCTGGGGCAAAGGCTACATGCAGGGTTCCCAAAGCCATGCAAGATTCATTCCTCAACAAAGTACCGATTTTATCTTTTCGATAATCGCGGAAGAAGGTGGTTTTATCGGCAGCCTTCTCGTAATTAGTCTCTTTTGCTTCTTCTTTTATCGCATCATTAGGGTAATGGATACAACGAATGACCGGTACTCGTCGCTTGTATGTGCCGGACTGTGGGGAATGTTCTTTTTTCATTTCCTGATCAATATAGGCATGGCAATTGGCATTATGCCTATCACTGGCATACCTCTGTATTTCATTTCCTACGGGGGATCTTCTTTGTGGGCGGCAATGGTTTCCACGGGGTTGATGCTTGGGATCTCTGCCCGACGCTATCGTGTTTATTGAATATAGCCTGACTTTTTGCTCCTTCTCCCAAGTTCAGCAAAAGTCTAGGACTTATACTCTTTTTTGAGAGGAAAACTTCTATGGCAATATTTGTTGATCCGCTTAGAGATTTAGCTGGTTCGATTCATAAAGTGGAAAAACCGGCTAGGTACTTGGGCGGAGAATTGGGGTCTAATTCGCCAATTGAAGATCAAACAGATGCACGACTTCGTATAGCTTTGTGTTTCCCTGATCTTTACGAAATAGGAATGTCCAATAACGCTATTCGTTTGCTCTATAATCAATTATCCACGATGAGCGACTCCGTTGTGTGTGAGCGGGTATTTGCGCCAGCTCCAGATTTTGAAAAACTGCTCGAGGAGCGTGATATTCCGCTCTATACGCTAGAAAGCGGGATCCCTCTATTCCAATGTGACATTATAGCATTCTCAGTTGGCTACGAGTTGTTAGCTACCAATATGCTCACTATTTTGCAGGCTGGCAAGGTACCATTACTTCGGGAAGAACGCGACAGCACAAGTCCTGTGGTAATTGCTGGAGGTCCTGCGATTACAAACCCTCATCCTTTCGGTAAATTTCTGGATGCCGTCTATATCGGCGAGGCTGAAGCAGGCTTTTATGAACTTGTTCGCCGACTCGCGGACATAAAGGCGCAAAGCAAAGCGCAAGAAATGAGGACGAAGTTTCTTGAAGAGATCCGCACGCTGGATCAGGTGTGGATACCCTATGAAGTAAACTCCGACTGCCAAAGCGGAGAGCCCTGCAAAGATGGTGTTCGCTCGAAGTCGCCTAAGACAGTGAGGGCCGTTTTTGATCAGTTCTCTACCACGACTGCCTTTACAGCCTATCCAGTGGCAGTATTGCCGACAGTTCAGAGCCACGGAAGTGTCGAAATAATGCGTGGGTGTCCGAATGGTTGCCGATTCTGCCACGCAGGTTATTTTTATCGTCCACAAAGAATTAAGAGCTCGGCATGTATCGACGAGGAAGTCCGTATTCTTGTTGAAGATGGTGGTTATCAAGAAATAACATTGGCCTCACTCTCGAGTGGCGATTATCCGGATATTGTCAGTATGTTTCGGTCCTTGAATGAGAAGTGGAAGGAGAGACACGTTTCGTTTCAGTTGCCCAGCCTTAAGGTAAACTCTTTTACGCTACCACTGCTGGCTCAGCTTTCTGAAGTCCGCAAGTCCGGATTGACGTTCGCAGTGGAAACACCCATAGAAGCATGGCAATTCGCTATAAACAAAGCAGTCAGCCTGGAGAAAATTCTTTCCATTCTTAAAGAAGCGCGAAGCCTCGGCTTCAGGTCTGCCAAATTTTACTTCATGATCGGCTTGCCAGTACCAGGCAAAGGAATGGGCGAGGCAGATGCCATCAGCGCCTTTTTGCGGCAGGTTTCTGTGGAGTCCAAGATGGCGATTAATGTAACAATCGGCACCTTCGTACCAAAGCCCCATACTCCTTACGAACAGCAGTCCCAACTGGGCGAAGAAGAAGCCCTCAATTGTATTCATAGAATAAAGGACTCTTTAAGACAGTTTCGTTCAATATCGATTTCTTATCATTCACCTTTCTCATCGGTTCTTGAGGGGCTTATCTGCCGCGGGGATGATGGGGTAGGGGATGTTATCCTGAGTGCTTTTAGAAATGGGGCAAGACTTGATGCGTGGGATGAATACATGAAGAGAGATGCGTGGCGAGAAGCCATAAAGGAACACGCACAGAGTCTCGGCCTGAATGAGAATGAGTGGATTGCTCGTATGCTAAGCGGAAGGCCTCGCGAGGACTTAAACAGGCCAATCTGGAAGGACGTGTCACTTAATGTATCTAATTCTTATTATGATCATGAATTAAATAATTCAATGAATAGCATACCTACAGTGCCATGCGCCGACCCTTGCGAGCATCCGTGTGGAGCATGCAACAAAAATGCCCATATTGTATGCAATAGTATACAACTAAAAGAGCTTTCTGATGCCGCTACGAGCAGCAAAAGTACTGCAAGACCACTTGGAAAGAAGGCCATATCAAAAGCCAAGTTGCTGGAGAGTTTTTCAATCGGAGACTTTCACCAATCACTGCTTGAAGATAAAAGGCTAATTTTGAAGTACAGAAAGAGGGACCAGGCAGCTTTCTATCCGTTACACTCGGTTCCGAATGTTTTTGCTCGAGCTTTTTTAATCTTGGGGATCCCTGTTCGCTTTTCTGAGGGTTTTAATCCTATAGCCAGACTTGAGTTTACGCCTCCTTTGTCGCTTGGCTTTGACTCTGATGCTGAGATTTGTTCGGCCTGGCTTGCAAGCGATTTTGTGATTAATGATAACGAGGGTTTTTTGAATGCACTGAACTCGGTTTTGCCTTCTGGGCTCATTGTGCAAAGTGTCCGAATTGGAGATCCGCGCAACCTTGGAAAGAACTCAATTGGGACAATATTCTCTGGAAGCCTGTTTGCAATCTCACCACGGAATGCGCTTGGACGCGGACTTCTTGAAAGTTATCTCAATATTGCTACCAGCGATGGCTCATCGTCATCTTTTGCCAGTTCAATAGAATCAATCAACTCTGAGAAGTATTTTTACTCTGCTGGCAATAGGCTTTTTGTCCGCACCAAGGAACTTCAGTCTGACCTTACGGCACGGCTAACAATTCATGACGTCACACATTCCATTATGAGCAACAATGCAATATTAGGCGAGGGAAAATTGGACGAGCTGGATTATTTTTCGATTACCAGGCTTCAAACTTACGCGAAAAAAGGCGAAAGTCCAGACAGAAGCCTTTTTGATGCCTTGTAACCCAATCGTTTGCGCCAGGAAGCTAGCTCGCAAATGCTTTGCTATAAGTGTTTGCGGGTTTAGGCAACATTGTGGTAGACAGAATATACATTATACGAAGTTGTCGATATCTATATCCTCACCTGCAAAACCAAGGCTAGGTCCAAAGCCAAGTCTGCATTATTCGCCCCCATAATTGCCTAACAGTATGACTCAACCCAAGGGCATGTAGGTTACTACTTGGGGAATCACTGTTGGTGCACCATAATGCTCAGACAGATCCTCTGTACTCGTCCAATAGCCGACAGCAAAGAAAACAAAGTACAAGGAGGATCCGGACAAAGGGTTCGATATGCCATCGTAGTCTTGATCTCCTACTTCATAGTTGGAGAGTTCGTAGAAAGAGAGTTTAGTAGTTGAGGTCGTGCTGGCAAGAGTTCTGCCCACAATAGTCTGCGAAGACTCATCTCTTTCTGGATTGATGTACCAGTTGCTGTTGCTCGGAATATTCAACAAAAAGGACTGACTTGAATCGGACTGCTCTATAAGAAGATTTATAAGAGGTGCGGCAGAGTCAGACTGGCGCCTTATTCTAACAAAACCCAGATCTTGCGCATTGACGAAAAAGGTATCAGGGTCCATCGTAGCTGATTCAGTGACAAGATTAGCCCAGGTTGTTAGGCTCTGCAAATCTGTATTTGCTGAGCTTTCTTCCGAATACACTCGATAGAAAATTTCGTATCCCCGAAAGATAGAAGTGCTTGTACTCGCTGAAACATTACCAGAGTCGCTAAGCTTAAACACACCAGTCTCGTAAGAAAAAATCGGCGGACCAAAGTACGGAACATCTTGCAGCCCACAACCAAGCAAACCTAAGAGCAAACAGCCAACGAGCACAGCCAGAACAGCGCCGGTCAAACCAAGACTCCGGTCAAAGCGCGAGAATGAATCTCCTCTGGATGTACTCGCCTTTGGGCGCATTTGGCCGCGGTCTTTCAGGTCGCGACCGACAGCCATATTATACTTATGCATCATGCAACAGTCCTAAAAAAATAAAGGGCAAGCTGTGAACCTAGCCAGCCTGCCCTTTTCCGTTGTCCGTCCTTCATGCCCTGTACTTAATCAAACCATCGTACCAGAAAAAGGTTTCAGCAGGTAAGACGAATTATAACAAAAAACTATTGGTTCTGATCTCCGTGACCGGTTGCCTTCAGGTAGACGACGCGGTCTTTTGCAAGCTTTGCCCAGTCCGAATCTGGAAAATCCGAAAGCAATTTCTCGTAGCAGCCGAGGGCAGTCTTCCAGTCCGATTTACTCTCCGCAAGCCTGCCAAGCGCAAAGTAAGCGTGTGCGAGATTAGGTGTATCCTCTTTATAGTTAGAAACGATGCGGTTGTAATACTCAGTAGCTTTGTCTGTAGCGCCCTGCTCCTCCGCCGCTACGGCGGCAGCCTCGAGCGCGATAGGCGCCAAATATGTTTTGGGCAAACGGTCAGCCGCCTCCGCAGCGAACTTCTCGGCGTTTGGCCAATCCTTCTTGGTGGTAGCTATGGTAGACTTGGTATAGAGTGACTCTTGTGCAGCAAAACTGTGAGGCCATTGCTTAATGATGGCATCCAGGTCTGACTGAATGGCCTTTTCACTCTCGTCTTTTTTTGCTTGGTCTGTTTCTGCGCTCCAAGCAGTCAGCTTCGTACGAACTTCTTCCATTGCCCTTGCAGACTTATCAGCGTTCGAATTGGATACATACGAGTAAATACCTATACCAACAAGAATTACCAATATAGCTATTAGAACGCCAAGAACGACAACTTTGTACTTTGTAAAAAACTCTGTAATCTTCTCTGAAAAAGATTTCTTGGCTTGGTTAGCCTGTCCATTTTTGGAAGCTTTTGGTGTCGCTGTGGCACGATTGCCCTTAGACTTGGTATCCGCTTTTGCTTCGGTTTTCTCATTTGTGTTGTCAGACTTAGTTTCCACGAGAATCACTCCTTCGTTTGAACGATATTAAGCTCTTTTATTAATCGTGATAAGTAGGTACGTTGAATGTTCAGTTCCTTTGCGGTTTGAGTTTGATTCCAGCCATGCAACTCCAGTGCATTCCGAATAAAACTCGACTTAAACGTATTGACAGCCTCTTTCAGGTTCTTGCCACGAAAATCCACTACGTTCGCTTCTTTATTGCCTAACATAAGGTCAGCGGAGCTTATGAACCTGGATCGAGTCATGACAACAGCCCGTTCCACGGCGTTTTCCAACTCACGAACATTGCCCGGCCACGCATAGGTCAGCATGCTTTGCATCGCACTATCGGTAAAACCCTCGACAACTTTATTGGTTTCCCGGGCATAGTGCTTTAAAAAGTAGTTCGCCAGGACCGGTATGTCCTCCTTTCTCTCTCGGAGAGGAGGAACAACCAAAGGAAGCACATTAAGGCGGTAATACAAGTCGGCTCGAAACTCCTGCCGCTCGACCATAGCTGCAAGATCCTTGTTGGTTGCTGCAATTATCCGCACATCCACTTGAATGGTCTGGGAGGATCCGACCTTTTCAAAAGTTTTCTGTTGCAGCACCCGGAGCAGTTTTGCCTGCAAACGTAAAGGCAACTCGGCAATCTCGTCAAGGAAAATCGTGCCGCCGTTAGCTGCTTCGAAACGCCCTTCGCGGTCTTGGATAGCATCGGTAAAAGCGCCCTTGACATGGCCAAAAAGTTCACTTTCCAGAAGCGATTCTGGCAACGCAGCGCAACTTACACGCACAAAAGGCTTCGAGTTTCTGTGGGACATCCGATGCAGTCGCTCGGCAAAGAGTTCCTTCCCTACCCCACTTTCCCCCAAAATCAGAACAGAGACATCGCTTGCGGCAATGCGGTCTGCAAGTTCAACCTTTTCCGCCATAACTTCCGATGCAAAAATGAGGGTGTGCCAGCCAGATGATTCTTCAACTTTCCGGCTTAAGTAAGAAAGTTCGTTTGAAGTCTTCTCCAACAATCTGGCATTTTCGATCGCTATAGCGGCCTGATTCGAAAAGATTTCCAACCAGAATTGGTCCTCAGGAAGAAAGCCGCTTCCTCCGACCTTATTAATAAGCTCTATGACGCCGACAAGGCGCCCTTTGATCTTCATTGGAACCGCGAGAATAGAACGTGCAGGAAAACTTACTGCGTCTGCCACTTCAGAAGAGAAGCGAGCGTCTTCTGCTGGGTTGTTCGAGATAAGAGACTGACCGTTCTTGGCAACCCAAGCTGCAATCCCAGAATCAGCCTCAATCTCCCGACCCGCTAATTGCTGTTTCTTGGGGCCCAACGCAATTTCAAAGCGCAGTTTTTCTGAATTGTCATCGTAAAGCAAAAGACTCGCTGCCTCAGCGCCAACGAGCCTTGTAGAAGATTCAATGATTTTTTGTAGTAGTGACCGACCATCAGAATAGTCGGAGTTTATGAGGCCGGCAACCTCAATGAGCATCTCGAACTTTCCAGGATCGATTGTCCCGTCAACAGTTTTCATGTGCTTCCTGAAATTGCCGACTGCGTCGCAATCTAAGAGTTTTTCTTGGAGCTGTCGCGCTCTTTAATGAGATCGCCAAGCGTGTAACCAGCGTCCGACTCCTCGTTCTCGATAAACCTTGAAAGCTCTTCTCGCTGTTGCTGCTGCACGAGGTCGCGGACGGACAGCCCAAGCTTTTGCCGCTCAGGATTGAGGTCGACAACCACGGCCTTAACAGTCATGCCGGGTGTGTACTTTGCCAAGGCATCTTCAAAGGACTCGTTCCGATCGGAGGCAAGGTCCTGCTTCTTGATGAGCCCGTCGATACCACCCTGAACTTTAACAAACACGCCAAAATCGGTGACATTGGAAACTGTGCCTTCTACGATGGATCCTACTCTATAGGCACGTGCAAACGACATCCACGGATCCTCAGAAAGCTGCTTGACGCCCAATCGGATATTGCGGTTCTCCGGATCGCTTTCCAGGACGACAACTTCGATTTCGTCGCCCTCGTGCAAGACAGAGGATGGGTTCTTTATATGCGATGTCCAGGAAAGGTCGTCCACATGCAAGAATCCATCGATACCTTCTTCGAGCTCAATAAACGCCCCTGCATTGGTGACTTTGACGATTTTCCTCGTAAGGCGCATGCCAACAGGGAAGCGCTCATTCACCGTATCCCATGGATTAGGCTGAACTTGCTTTAGACCAAGAGAAACCTTCCCTGCCTGGAGATCGTAGCCCAGAATCATACAATCCACAATGTCGCCAGGTTTTAGCATATCTTCCGGTTTGCGGACTTTCTTAACCCAGGAGAACTCGGAAATATGAGCAAGGCCTTCGATTCCTTCTTCCAGTTCGATAAATGCGCCGTAATCAGTAAGTTTTGTAACCTTGCCTTTTACGACGTCGTTGAGATGGTATTTGTCCTCAAAGGTAAACCATGGATCCTGCGTAAAATGCTTTAAGGAAAGGTTTATGCGCTTCTCTTCAGGATCAAGACGGATTACTTTGAGCTCGATTTCCTGACCTTTGCGCACATAGTCTTTTGGTCGAGTAACGTGGCCCCAACTCATGTCGTTGATATGCAATAGCCCGTCAAAACCACCTAAGTCGATGAACGCACCAAAGCTCGTGAAGCTCTTAACTACACCTTTGACCGTATCGCCAATCTGGACTTTCTGGAAGAACTCGTTTCTACGCGCATCGATATCTTCTTCCATCCATTTGCGGCGATTCAAAATGATATTGACCTTTTTATCGGAATAGAGACGCTCAAGATAGAATTTACTTGTCAAGCCAATAAGATAATCGCCTTTTTCGATCCGTTGAATGTCGGCTTTCGACGAAGGCAAGAATCCTTTTAAGCCGTGACCTATATCTACCTCAAAACCACCCTTTACTTCTTTTTCAATCGTTCCATCCACCGGTGTATGTTCTTTGAATGCGGTTGCGATGGATTTCCAAAATGCCTTTTCGTCGGCCCGTTTCTTGGAAACGATTACCTCACCTGAGTGTGTCTCTTTTTTTACCAAAATGACACGCACAGAATCGCCGACAGCGGGAGTGACACCATCGAACTCTTCGATGGGAATTTTCCCTTCAGACTTGTAACCAACGTCGACGAAGACAAAGTCACCATTGATCTGAACGACTTTGCCGTCGATGAGATCTCCCTCCTCCAGTCCCTCAAAAGTTTTAAGGTACTGCTCCTCCAATTGTGTCTGGAATTCGTCGCGGGCGGGAGCGGCGACGTCCATTTCCACTTCCTTATTGTCCATTTGTATCCCTTACGTAAAGAATTTTGCTGTATACTTTCTCATAAACTTGCTCTATGGTCAAGCCAGAGGTGTCCAAATAGTAGGCGTCTTTAGCGATTTTCAGCGCACCTGTAGATTTCGTAGTATCGATTCTATCGCGCATTTCGATATTCTTGCGAATATCATCAAGGCTCATCCCTTCGGAATTTTGCATAAAACGACGTTCAGCCCTTTTTTCTACCGAAGCATCGAGATAGATTTTTAGATCGGCGTTGGGGAATACTACTGTAGTCATATCGCGGCCTTCTGCGACACAATCACGGCCAGCCGCTACTTTCTGAATGATCTTGTTTACGATTGCCCGTACTTCAGGGATAGCAGAGACCTGAGCCACAATGGCGTCCACAGCTGGAGTGCGCAACTCTCTGTCCACCACTTTGCCATCAACGCTAATCTTGCCGTCCGGCAGATACTCAATTTGAACCTCTGAGGCCACTTTGATTATGCCTTGTATGTCGTCGACAGAGACGCCCTTATTGATGGCAGCAAGGGAAATAGCCCGATAGAGGTTCCCGGAATTGATATAGAGGAAGCCCAAGTTTTTGGAGATCATTGCGGCAAGGGAGGACTTTCCGCAACCTGCGGGCCCGTCAATTGCGACAATCATTGTCGGTCCTCCATGCAAGAAGGTCAGAAAGAGCGAGCAATTCCTCGCTTGTGAGCTCTCGGTATTCTCCCTCGGGAAGCGGGCCAAGCCGTACGGGTCCAATTCGTACTCTAGTGAGCTTAAGAGCTCGTAATCCAAACTGGGCCAAAACCCTGCGAATCTCCCGGTTTCGTCCTTCTATTAAAATGACGGTTGCGTGATAATCATCAAGGACATTCACGCTGCGTGCCTTGTATGTTGTCCCGTCTATAACGATACCTGCTTCAAAACTCGTAGCAAACTCTTTTGGGATGGGTACATCGGTGAACAATTCATATTCTTTTTCGATGTTGCTGCTTGGGTGCGACATCTTCTTTGCAAAATCGCCGTCGTTGGTAAAAAGAATTAGGCCACTCGACCACTGATCAAGACGTCCGATGTTGTAGACCCGCTCAGCGCAAGCATTATTTAACAGATCTACAGCGAGAGGTCTGCCCTCGGGATCGGACATCGCACATAGATAACCTGCCGGCTTATTGAGCATAAGGTAATGCTTTTGTTCTTGTGGAACGACAGGCTTTCCGTCAAGCAAAACCGTATCTCCAGGGGAAACGCTTTGACCAAGCTCAGCCTTTTGTCCATTGACCAACACTCGCCCTGCAAGAATAAATGTTTCGCAGTGTCGTCTGGAGCCAAGCCCGGCCGAAGCCAAATAAGCCTGAAGTCGTTTGGGCTTTGGGGTGAGGTCAGAACTGTCAGAATTCATCCTTCTTCGTCCTCGTGTTTTTCAAAACGCTTAAGATCGGTTTCTTCCAGTTTAGGAAGGTCATCCAAAGAATTTAATTTAAAATAGGCCAGGAATTCGTCTGTAGTGGCATAGAGCGTCGGCTTGCCTGGCGTATCTTTTTTGCCAGCCTCCTTTATCAGGTTTTTTGACAAAAGAAAGCGGATCATATTGTCGGCCGACACACCGCGTATGGACTCGACTTCCGCTCGTGTAATGGGCTGAGAGTAGGCGATTATGGAAAGTGTTTCCATCGCAGCTTTGGATAATCGCGTGTGCCCTTTTGACGAATAGCTGTCTTTTAGCTCCTCCCAAATCTCGACTTTGGGGGCAAGCACCCAGCCTCCCCCACTTTTTATGGGTTCAAAACCCAGATTCGCCAACGACATTTGAGTACAAAGTTGGTTAAGCGCAAGCTCAACGTCGTCAGGATCGAGTCCAGTGACTTTGGCCAGATAAGACTCATCTACCGGGGTGCTCTCCAGAAAAAGGACGGCGCTCACCAAAGCCATATTGTTCTCAGGAGTTTGTTCCATCGCTTTCTCCAGATGGATAACGAAATATCATGATGTCGCCAAAGAGTCTATGTTGCTTAATACAGATTCGTTTGGCCTTTACAGAATCCAACATCGCAAGGAAGGCGCAGGCAAGGTCTAGCGCCGACCGGGGACGCGTGATTAGTTCCAGAAACGAGAAGGATTCTTTCTTTTCTAAAAGACTGTTGATAAGAGCGATTTTTTCGTTGATGGACACTTCTTCGTAGAGGTCGATAACACGCTCGGAGCTAAAATTCTGTACAAGGCTGGAAAAAGCTCTTAAGAGGTCCCAAGCGTCCAAATTGACCCACACTTCCTGGTTTTTTTCATCCAAGAAAGGAAGGGTGCGCTGCATAGTTGAGCGTTCCAAAGCCCATTCAACTTCCATCTCGCGCTGCTCCATGAGCAACGAAAGTTTCTTAACCTTTTGGTACTCTATCAGCTTTTCTATTAAGCCACGTCGTGGATCTTCTTCATCGTCAGCACTTGTGGTTGCGGCCGGATTGAGCATCCTCGACTTGATGAGAAGGAGTGTAGCCGCCAGATTGTAGAACTCACTCAGTTCGTCCAGGTCGATCTCGTCTTCCTCGCGTAGACATTCGAGATACTGCTCCGTGATGGACGCTATATGAATATCGTAAATGCTCATATCATTGCGATTTATAAGATATAGCAAGAGATCCAGTGGACCCTCGAAATCCTTTAGCTTGAACTTCCTGCGGCTAATAGGAGATTCCAGAAGCGAGTAGGTAGTGCTTTCCGAAGCAGAATTCTGTATGCTGACATTCATTATGGATACGCTGCATCATAGTCGGCAGCAGCAATCGGGTAAATACCCTGTGCCGGAAGCATTGAATAGTATTGCAGGAAAGGCACTGATGAAACAGGATCAACTACACCACTATCGAGATTCAAAAGCGGTAAAAGGACAAACTTTCTTTCCCGCATGCCCGGATGAGGAATCACCAGATTGGGTTCGGCAATGATTCTGTCACCATACAGCAAAATATCAATGTCCAAGGTCCTGGGGCCTTTGGCTATGACTTTGGATCGGTCGCGTCCCAACGCTGTTTCTATTTCATTGACAAACTTGAGGAGCTCTTGAGGCTCAAGCTCGGTCCATCCTTGCACAACAGCATTCACAAAATCTGGTTGGTCCTCGAAATAACGCGCACGAGATCGCCATAGGGGAGACATCAGTATCCCTGTTATCTCGCGCTGCAAAAGCGTAAACGCTTCCCCAATGAGTGCGATAGAGTCTCCAAGATTGGAACCCAGACCTAACCATACATTTTCCACCCCGGAAAGTCTCCTTATCTACAAGATCTACAAAAACTAAAAAAGATCATCGATGCCGATCACTTCCGGCCCTGTCTCTTTCTTTTGTGTATCTGTAGAACTTTGGTCTACGGCAGCCTCAATACTGGGCATACCCTCTTTGGCCTCTTTCGCCGCTTGTCCTGTCGACCCGGCGGGTGGGAGCATTCTTGCACGAACCAATTCTTCAATCTCCAAGCTTATGTCAGGATTTGATTCCAAATAAGCCTTAGCGTTCTCCCGGCCTTGGCCAACTTTTTCTTCACCATAGGTAAACCATGCACCTTTCTTGTCGATTATGCCGTACTTTACCGCGGCATCCAGAAGCGAGGCGGATCGGGAAATTCCCTTTCCAAACATGATCTCCAGTTCCGCCTTTCGGAAGGGCGGCGCAACCTTGTTCTTTACAACTTTGACACGCACCTTGTTGCCTATGGCCTCTTCGTCGCCCTTTTCAATCGTTTCAACTTTTCGCACCTCAAGACGGACAGAGGCGTAGAACTTGAGTGCATTGCCACCTGTGGTGGTTTCTGGATTGCCGAACATTACGCCGATTTTCATACGGATCTGATTTATGAAAATGAGAAGCGTCTTACTCTTGGAGAGTGTACCAGCCAGCTTTCTCAAGGCCTGGCTCATGAGTCTGGCCTGAAGGCCAACATGAGCATCGCCCATCTCTCCCTCTATTTCGGCTTGTGGGGTCAGAGCCGCCACGGAGTCCACCACGATAATGTCGACAGCACCCGAACGTATGAGAGACTCCGCTATGTCCAAGGCCTGCTCTCCATTGTCAGGCTGAGAAACCCAAAGCTCATCAATATCGACGCCAAGATTCTTTGCATAGCCTGGGTCCAAAGCGTGCTCAGCGTCGATAAACGCGGCTATTCCACCAAGCTTCTGCGCTTCGGCTATAGCGTGGAGCGCAAGTGTTGTCTTGCCCGAAGATTCTGGCCCATAGATCTCCACGATACGGCCGCGCGGATAACCGCCAATCCCCAAGGCTTCGTCCAGAAGGATGGATCCGGAAGGAATAACTTCGATGCCCTGCACTGTGCCGTGGGAACCGAGCTTCATGATGGATCCCTGGCCAAACTGTTTCTCTATCTGAAGACGGGCCGCCTCAAGTGCCCGCCGCTTTTCAGTGTTTTCATTCGAAAGGGCCTTACCCTCCCCTTCTATCTCTTTGGGACCCAGCGAAGCCTGTTTTGCTGCTGTATCACTTTTCCCATTAGGCAACTCCACAGCTTGTCCCTGTACTTTTCTGGCCATTTTATGTCCTCCACATCACTATTACGTTTATTATCATACCATACGCTTCAAAAAAATAATATGAATGGTTCAGTTTTTCCTGATCAGCTCTTGCACGGACACACGAATGGCTTTCCTTGCCGGGACCAGAGAACAAAGAACACACAAGACTACGCTCAAAACCCCAAGTATGGCGATGTCTGCAAAGTTTATGACAATCGGAATCCGTTCCAGATAATATGAAGGATCGAGTAACCGAAGCGAGACAAAAGCTGTTCCGGAAATTGCAGCCCAAAGCCTTGTAAAGAAGTTGATTACCCATTCGAGTCCCATAATGAGCGCATTGACGTTTATTGCCACTATGAGTCCAGCACAAAGACCGGCAATCGTACCCAATCCTCCTGTAATCAAGCCTGCACGAAGAAAAATGCCCCTTATGAGACTGTCCTCTGCTCCAGTGCTTCTCAAGACAGCAATATCCTTGCGATGTTCTGCCACGAAAGTGGATAGGGCCGAGCCAAGATTGACCGCCGCAACGATCAGAGCGAGTATCATGATCAACATAAGCACCGATTTCGTCGTCCCAAACGATTTATAGAGATTCACCTCGATCTCTGGCCACGTCCGTACGAGCCGCGACTCAAACCAGTTGGGGTACAAGGGCTCAAGCGCCTTTTCGACAGCCAATCTTGTATTGCCAAGACTATTGGAATATGCATTATTAGTCTTTATACCAAAATAACTTATTGAAAACTCAGAGGCAAGAATTCTGCTGCCTGCTTCTGGCGACACAAAAGCCCACGAGGCATCAAGGTTTCGATAGCCCGCGCTAACGATTCCCTTTATCTTAAGGATAGTCAGTTTAGGACTGTAGAGTCCAAAGTCGGATTTAAGGGAACCAAAGCGCTCTTGCCCCAGTGCATCACTGTTTTTCAAGGCCGAAGCACTCGCGGCGGAAGGGGTAATTATAGTGACACTGTCTCCAATCCTCACATGAAGTTCATTTGCAAGAGCCTCACCAAGTACAATCTCTCTGGTGCCTTTTGGGGTTGGCTCCCCCGCAAGGACCTTTAGGTATTCGCCAGTGCCTGGATCTGTAAAATACGAATCTTCAATCGCTCTGATCAGAACGGCCTTTGTAGTAGTGGGTGAAGCAATGATCCCTGTGCCATCGGTTTCCAAAACGACATTCCTGACACTTGGCACATCGAGAAGCGCCTTCTTGCCTTCCGCACCGGAGGAACTGTCAAGGTTGGAAGGGACTGCGACCTGGATGTGATAGGTCTTGGTTTCCATATAGCGATCCGTAATGCCCTGAATCATGCCATTGGACACAATCAGAACAAGAACTATGGGCACGAGGCTAATGCCGATGCCAATGATGGCGCCTGTCAGTCCGCTCGAATGCTTCTTGTCACGAGCACCTTTTGGTTCTCTTCCCAGTAGGAAACGGCTTGATATAAGGCCAGCACAATCGCCTTTCATTGCCGAACGAGCCTCCCTGAGCTTAACGTGTAGACACTGTCTGCAGCGGAAGCTAAACCTGCGTCGTGTGTGGCTACAAGGAGTGAACACCCGGTCATTGAAGGCAACGAAAAAAGCAAACTGCGCACAGCCTCGGCGTTGGCGGCATCGAGGTTTCCTGTTGGTTCGTCTGCCAGGACTATTCTGGGAGCGTTGATAAGAGCACGCGCGATGGCTGCACGTTGGCGTTCGCCGCCAGAGAGTTCCGATGGATAATGGTCTGCCCGATTAGAAAGCCCCATTTTTGAAAGAAGCGAACCCGCTTTTTCCCATGCATCTTTTTTAGAGACTCCGCACATATAAGCAGGAAGTGCAACGTTTTCCAAAGCGGTAAAATCTTTGAGGAGGTAGTGAAACTGAAAGACGAAGCCCACACTTTTGTTTCGAAATCTTGGCAAGTCCTTTTCGCTTAGCGCACCTAAATTGTTGCCATCCACATAGACTTCGCCTTTTTCAAAGCGCTCAAGGCCACCTAGTATGGCGAGCAAGGTACTCTTTCCTGAGCCCGACGCTCCCATTATTGCACAGGATTCTCCTTGTCGAATTTGGAGGTCGAGCGAGCGAAGAACTTCGAGATTCTCTGCCTCGCTGAAGAAAGTCTTGCAAAGCCCATTGCAACGTACTGCCAGTAAATCAGAAGAAGATTCACTCATTCCTAAGCACCTCAAATGGTATAGCATCAGAAACTCGACGGGAAGCCAATATGGCGGATATTGCAGTGGATGCGATCGCAAGGCAAGCAATAAATGCGATTTCACCTACCGAAATATCCACGGGGATTTTTTCGAGGTAATAGCCCTGCAATGAGAAGAGGTCATAGGAACCTGCGTTGGTCAACCCTAAAGAGGCCAAGATATTACTCACAGTTCCTGCAACAGCGCTCATCCATCCCAGAATGGAGTTTAGGTTCCTGGTGACAGCCACCCCCAAAACAGAGCCGAGCAAAGCACCGAGTATTCCAATAGAGAAGCCCTCTTGCGCAAAAATGCCACGGATCGCTCTATTAGAAGCCCCTACGGCTTTCAGTGTCGCGATGTCGGTCTGTTTCATGGCTATAGTCCGCCTTAACGAATGATACACGTTGATGGCAACTACCAGGAATATAAGGCTTATGAGCAGAAGCATAACGGTTTTTTCTGTTCTCAATGCGCCAAAAAAGCCACGGTTGTACTCCCGCCACGTGGTCAGAGCATAGCCTGTATTCGGAAGCAACTGCCGAATCTGTTCTGCCATGGATGCATCATCGAAGCGGTTTTTCAATTTGATTCCGATCACGGTGGGCGTGGCGGCAAACGCTCTTTCCAGACCGACGGGTAAGGGCGCACTCACAAATGCCATTCCTGAATCGAAATCGTAGTAACCAGAAGAAAACTCCTTTCCTACGGTGAGTTGGCTGGAAAATGTGGTTACACCCTCGTCTTGAGTCTGGGCGACGCCCATAAGTTCAACGTCGGAACCTTCACCTTCCATCGCACCCAATTGGAGTGCGGCTTCTTTACCAATGGCGAGTTCATTTGGCCTGGGAAACTGGTCGGTATTTAAGAGGCCGAGAGCTTTAACAAGCTCCTGGTCAAGTTCTTGAGTGTTCTTGGGCATCGCACGGAGTGTAAGCGACACTGGGTCTCCTGTGGGTCCTACGGCAAGAACTTGGCATTCTTTAAACGGAATTGCAGAAACAACGCCTGGTAAGGAGCGCACGCGAGAAAGGATGCGGTCGACATCGCTGGTTTGCCCGGCATCGCCCTGGGGAACAACATTGTCGTTCGGCGTCTCAATGCGAATATGAAAGCTCGAGATTTCGAGGATGGAGCTAATATAGCTGTTTTGAAGCCCGCCCATTACCCCCATAACAACGATGAGGGCGGTGACGCCGACCGCAATTCCAAGGCTGGCAAGAAAAGCCCTATTGGAAGACGCTCTTCGCTTAGAGGAAAACCCCCAACGCCTTGCCGTGAAGAAGAGCGAACTTAAGGTCATTCAGCTTATATTCCTAATAATTCGTCAAGGAATTTACTCGGCGAAAACACCTCAAAATCGTCGTATCCCTCGCCGGTACCCAGGAACATTGTGGCAAGATTGTATTCTTTTGCCAGGCTTAAGATCATTCCTCCCTTGGCGGTCGAGTCGTACTTGCTTAGGATGACTCCATCGAGTGAGACGGCTGTATTGAAGATTTCTGCCTGTCTCATACCGTTTTGTCCAGTCGTTCCGTCGAGGACAAGTATTTTGCTATAGCACGCCTCTGGGGCTTTTTGGGCGACTATTCGATTCATCTTTTCGAGTTCTTTTATCAGATCCTGCCTGGTGTGCATACGCCCGGCGGTGTCCACAACAAGGAGATGCGCACCATCGGCATTTGCCGCTTCGATGCTGTCCCACAGCACGGCTGCAGCGTCCGCTCCCTGACCTTGTGCAACAACCCGAATGCCGAGTCTTTGCCCGTGGATCTTCAGTTGGTCTACTGCAGCAGCCCTAAAAGTGTCTCCTGCAGCCAAGATCACCTTGTTAGAATGAAGTTGCTTGCTCGCCCAATAAGCGAGTTTGGCGCAAGAAGTGGTTTTTCCAACACCATTCACTCCAAGAAGCATAACGATATTGAGTTTCCCTTCATTCAGTTCAAGCTGCTTTGATCGTGCATAGGGCAGCAACAAAGACTTTAAAGCCCTTCTTGCACCATCCATATCGCTTATCTTTTCCTGACGGCACTTTTTCTTTAGCGATTCGACAAGTTCATAAGCGAAGGCAGCGCCAATGTCTCCTTCCACGAGAAGGTCTGCCAGATCCTCGTAGGCTTCGTCGTCCAAGGTGCTGCGTCGAAAGAGAGCCTTGAGTTTGTCAGCAAATCCCATTATTTACCACCTGACTGCGAGGTTTTTGTACTCGCTAAGAGATTTATCCCTGCATTGACGATGAAAGTGACCGTAGCACTTAAGCTGACGGCTGCAAGGCCTCCACTCACGTATAGCCACGCAGAATTGCTTGCTCTGCGTGATGTGGCTTCGTACTGTTGCACAAACCATCCTGTACAAAGCAAAGAAATTGGCACACCAATCGCGGTGTAGCCTAAATAGGTTCGAAACTTACCTAGCGAACTAATATACGCCTTTTTGTCTGGCCAATCGAGCGCAGAAGGCTGAAAAGACTCTGCAAGGTTAGAGATACTTGGATCCTTCTGCAAGGTTGTGGAAATTCTTGCGTAAGAAGTTCCATTCTTAAGGGCTTCTCTGGCATCTAGATCAAAAGGCAAATAACCTTTGGCACTCACCCTTACGGGATGCAACATGGTTGCACCTGCTTTGACAAAAAGCCTTGCCTGCCTGGCGTAGGCGACCGTCTGGTCCTCTGGCTCTAAGAGCAATTCAGGAACGACAGCAGCGGCTTCCGCAACCACATCTAATACCCGTAAGGGTTCTCCAGCAATCCAACCCAAGATATCTGCTAAGAACATTTCAGGATAGTATTCCAGGCTGGTAAGTTCGAAACTTCCGGAAAAACTGAAGCTTGGCAATAGGCCTAAGGCCTGTTTCGTTTGATCTTCCTGACGATTTTCTTGCCCGCTTCCTGCTTTTCCTGTTTTTCCCGCTGTTGCAGAAAAGCCAAGAACCCAGACACTTATATGTTGTTTTGCAATCGAATAAAAACCTGCTATGAGAAACTGGTCGTTCATTACGCCCGCAAGTGTAGAAGGATCATAGAACGAACCATCTCTGCCTTGTTCAAAAAGCACTGGGGCAATTGGAGACTTTCCCACTTCGGCCCCACGAATGTAGGGCAAAGGATTCAACTCAGACTGCAGAATATTGGGCAGGGAAATATCGAGTTTGTTTGAGGACAAGCCAGAAGCTACTGCCTTTTGAGCGGCCTGGACAAGTGCGACAAGCCCTTGATTCTGAATCTGGAGTTCCAGATCTTTGCCCACATCCGCATCACTGACTTGGACGAAGCGAGTTATACCGACAGTAAGCGATTGATTTTTTTTGTTTCCGGCGTTCTTGCTTTCGGCGGTTACATTCTTGGTGGTGTCAGGTCCATTATCAACAGGGGTTTGTCCAAAGGCCGGAGCCATAGCAAGCGCAGCAAAGAGCATTATCATAAATCCTCCAAGCGCGCCAGCTGAGCATAAGGAGCGCTTTAGCCAAAAAAATCGCCTTGAGAACCTTTGTCTCCCTGTCGTCTGCCAGGCCCTTCCAGAGTTCCGGTCTCGGATTCCCTCTGTCAACTTCTCAGACATCTTCATCGTCTGCTTCGGCGGTTGCCGTGCCTCCTTGCCATTTCCACCGCAGGTAAGACTCGATAAACGGGTCGATGTCTCCATCCATAACAGCCTGCACATTGCCAACCATAAACTTAGTACGGTGATCCTTCACCATGGTGTAGGGTTGAAATACGTATGAGCGTATCTGCGATCCCCAGGCTATTTCTTTTTTGTCGCTTTGGAACTTGGCGTTTTCTTTTTCTTTTTCCTGCTTGTAATAGTCGTACAGCCGGCTCTTGAGCACGCTCATGGCCACGTCTTTGTTTTTGTACTGACTTCGTTCGTTCTGGCAGGTAACTACAATGCCTGTTGCCAGGTGAGTTATTCGCACAGCCGAATCTGTCTTGTTTACCTTTTGTCCGCCTGCTCCACCCGAACGGTACGTATCGATTCTTATGTCTTCAGGCCGAATTTCCACATCGATCGAATCGTCCAAAACCGGCAGCACGTAAACTGAAGCAAAAGATGTGTGTCTTCTCGCATTGGCATCAAAAGGAGAAATACGTACAAGCCGATGAACGCCGCTCTCGCCACGAAGATAGCCGTACGCGTAGCTGCCACTGATCTGCAGCGTGGCCGATTTTATGCCCCCTTCGGCTTCGAGAAGATCTATGGTTTCTGTCTTAAAACCCTTTCGTTCCGCCCATCGCGTGTACATTCTTAAAAGCATGCTGGCCCAATCGCAGGCCTCTGTGCCACCAGAGCCAGCGTGGATCGACAGGAAAGCATCTGACTCGTCAGCTTCCCCAGAAAGCAGCTCGAGGATAACAGCCGAATCGAAGCGGGATTTAATGTCTTCATAGCTACTTCGCAAATCTGCCTCAAGATCCTCCTGATTCTCTGCCAAAGCCATCTGCTGAAGCTCGGCGAGTGCATCAGCGTCCTGCACAAGTTTCTTCCATGTGTCGATTCGCTCGCGTATCTGCTTTATCTGCGAAAAAATCCTTCCTGCTTTTTCAGCGTCATCCCAAAATCCCGGAGCGCTTGCTACGGCTTCTTTCTCTTTTATGGTTTGTTCGAGTCTCGGTGCGTCAAAGACGCCCCCAGATGTTCATGATCTCATCCCGCAAGTCGGTTATAGGTTTTGTTAATTCCTCAAGCATTGTATTCTCTCCCTCTCAAATTTTCTCGATCCCTCTTCGATCCGTCGAAGATCACTTCTCTTTTTTGTGTAATCAAATACCAAAATCAAATGCCAAACAGGTAAGTTATGCTGTCTTTTCTTGTTTGCCCGGCCTGCAGAATGCAGGAAGGGAACTCTGGTCTATTTGGTGAATCCGGATAGAATTCAGGCTCCAGACAAAAGCCAGCATGAGGTCCGTAGACGACCCCCCGTTTGCCAGGTTCGTTTGCGAGCATGTTGGCTGTGTAGAACTGCACGGCTGGCAACGAGGTTGCAATCGTAAGACTTCGACCTGAGCGAGGATCGTGCACGATTGCCAATGGAGCCTCATCGCCCACCTGCTCATCTTTAACAAAACAATGATCATAACCACCTTCGACTTTTCCGATGTCCTTGCCGATAGATTTTGGTTTTGAGAAGTCGAAAGGAGTACCGGAAACCGGCTCCGGACCCGATTTAAGCGGTATAAGATCTCTGGTGCAAGGTAGATACTCCCCACAGCGCAGTTCGAGCTCATGCAAAAGTATGTCACAAGCGCCCTCTCCACTCAGATTGAAATATGCATGATTTGTAATGCACAAGGGCGTCGGAGCGTCACAACTACTTGTGTAGTCGATCCTAAGACGAGCCAGATGCTTGCCGGTTTTTTCGTCTGTCCCCACATCTTGGAGCGAAAAACTCGCCTGCACTTCCAAATTCCCCGGATACCCTTCCTCTCCATCTGGACTGTCAAGACTCAATACCAGGGTTGGTTCGTCGTCGTCACGCTGGTACGCTTCTTGCCAGACCTGCTTGTCAAATCCACGCCTTCCACCGTGCAAGTGGTTGCTTCCGTCATTAGCAGCAAGGGCGTAATGGCGACCGTTCAAAACAAAAGAAGCGCCGGCGATCCGATTTGCATATCTGCCGACTGTCGCACCAAAATACGGCGTATTGTGAAAATATCCGCCAAAATCCGAGTATCCGAGCAAGAGGTCGTCCTGTCGTGTCCCGCCAAGTGTAGAAGGCACCAAGAAAGAGAGCCATGTAGCACCATAATTGGAAAAACACGCCCGAAAAGGTCCTGACTCCAGTCTGTATATGGCAACATCTTCTCCCGAGGAGAGCGTACCAAAAACCTTCTTTGTCAATGAC